>Ga0209670_100306_pt1 | contig 31376 bp, 35 predicted proteins | sample PerSpoBPS_BMetaG_FD_184741 | JGI IMG/M metagenome (GOLD analysis project Ga0209670, IMG submission 184741) | Thermal spring microbial communities from Yellowstone National Park, Wyoming, USA - Perpetual Spouter B (PS_B) MetaG (SPAdes) (version 3) | ecosystem: Environmental > Aquatic > Thermal...
ATAAACATCGGCTTGGAGTATTTATCCTCAGGTGGGAGGCCCGCGGCGTTGGGCTTGACGGGCACCCATGAGGCTCGGGTGAAGCCAATGATCCCGAGCCTAGGTGCAACCCCACTAACGGAAATACCGTTAGCAGGGAAACGCTTAGATATACACACGCATCAGCGTATCTCATAGCATTAAGAGGGCTTAGTCGTTGATGGACACAAACGCTGCATATGACTACAATGATTATGAAAACTGAAACAGCCCTCAAATTGTTGATTCTTCTTACCTTCAGAGATCGGAAGGTAGAGATGCTTATAATCAATATATTGTTTGCTAGGGTTCTGAATCACTAGTCCTTATTCTGAAGCGTTATATCCTCAATAGTAGAATAATTTGATCAAGCGTTAAGGGTTAAGTTGCTTCTCACTCATTTTCTTATAATATATATTTACGGCTCTAGCGTCCTCGCTTATGGTTTCAACGGTGATATATCCATTTATCTCTAGAAAGAGGAGAAGGGATAGAAATTCTTTGTATGATATGTCATATGTTTTCCTTAGATGTTCATAGAGCTCTCTATCTTTCATAGCTCCTCCCCTTTTCACTAGGATCTCTAGTATATTTCTGGCTGCGAGAGCCTTAGAATAGGTCCCCATAAATACACCTAAAGATCTGTTTATATTGGGATTAGCTATACGCTATGCATATATAGGTGGAGCCATGACCTGTTTGGGGAGTCTCTGCTTGAATCTATCCCTCCAGCTCTCGTAGAACCGGATCATATCCTCTGACAGTGAAGGCCTTATCTTGGTCATTGCTTGTAGGAAGTGCCTCATATAGACCCTTGACGACGATAGATCCTCTCTTAGAGCGTATAGGGCTGCTTCCCTAACTAGGGCTGTTAGATCAGCCCCTACGTATCCTTCGGTGGCTCTCGCTATATACTCTAGATCCACGTCCTCTGCTAGAGGCATCTTCCTAGTATGTACCTTGAGGATCTCCAGCCTGGATTTCATCTCGGGTGGAGGTACATAGATCACTTTATCCAGTCTCCCAGGTCTCAGCAGTGCTGGATCTATCAGGTCGGGTCTGTTAGTAGCGCCTATAATAACTACGTTATTCAGCTTCTCGATCCCGTCTATCTCTGTTAAGAGCTGACTGACTATCCTCTCCGTTACATGGGTACCCTCATTCACAGATCCTCTGTGGGGCACTATGGAATCTATCTCATCAAACAGTATCACCGTAGGCGCATATACCCTAGCCTTTCTAAATATCTCCCTAATAGCCCTCTCGCTCTCACCAACCCACTTACTAAGTATCTCAGGCCCCCTCACCGATATAAAGTTAGCACCACTCTCAGTAGCAACTGCCTTGGCTAGCAGCGTCTTACCAACACCAGGAGGCCCATAGAGTAGAATACCCTTAGGAGGCTCAATACCGAGTCTCTTAAAGGAGTCGGGGTATTTCAAGGGCCATTCAACGGCTTCCCTCAGCTCCTGCTTGACATCCTCCAGCCCCCCTATATCGCTCCACCTAACCTCGGGAATCTCTACATAGACCTCTCTAAAGCCGCTTGGAATAATCTCCTTAAAAGCCTCTAAGAAGTCCTGCTGAGTTACATACATCGACCCAAGGATCTCGGGGTCTATTGTGTCACTCTGCCAATCTATCTTGGGTAGATATCTTCTTAGGGCGCGTAGAGCTGCCTCCTTCACAAGAGCTGCTAGATCAGCTCCTGTATATCCATGCGTTATCTCAGCTATCTTCTTTAGATCCACATCCTCTGCCAAGGGCATGTTCCTCGTATGGATCACGAGTATCTCGAGCCTACCCTGCTTATCTGGAAGCGGTATCTCTATCTCTCTATCAAATCTCCCAGGCCTTCTAAGAGCCGGATCGACAGCATGGGGCCTATTAGTAGCCCCTATAACTATCACATCCCCCCTACCCTTTAACCCATCCATAAGGGTTAGGAGCTGCGCCACAACCCTTCTCTCAACCTCCCCCATAACCTCATCCCTCTTAGGGGCTATGGCATCGATCTCATCTATGAATATAATCGCCGGAGCGTTTTTCTGAGCCTCCTCAAAGATCTCCCTTAGCCTCTGCTCGCTCTCACCATAGAACTTACTCATGATCTCGGGACCGTTGATAGCAATAAAGTGGGCATTAGCCTCATTAGCTATAGCCTTGGCTAGCAGCGTCTTACCAACACCAGGAGGCCCATAGAGTAGAATACCCTTAGGAGGCTCAATACCGAGTCTCCTGAAGATCTCTGGATGTCTTAGTGGGAGTTCTACAAGCTCCCTGACCTTTTCTATTATATGTCCTAGGCCCCCGATATCATCATACGTAACCCTAGAGACCTTTATATTGCTGACAGGCTTATCAAGTATATATAGCTGTGTATCTTTAGTAATAATTACAACCCCCGAGGGTCTTGTCTGAACTACTATGAAGGGCATTGGCTGCCCCAGGAGAGGCACATATACTATGTCTCCCTCAACCAGCGGTGTATCCTCAAGCCTCTTCTTAACATAGCTCACAAAGCTAGGCTCTATACTTGTGAAGGTTACATTGCTCTGAGCAGGGCCTATCCTGATCATCTGGGCATTCTTAGGAGAAGCTTTTCTCACTATAACCTTATCGCCTATAGAGATCCCAGCGTTCTTCCTCACAATAGCATCCATTCTAATTACATCGGGCTCGTCTTCCCCATAGCTGGGCCACGCTATTGCAGCAGTCTTCTTCCTACCCTCAATCTCAACCACATCTCCAGGATTGATCCCCAGCTCCTTCATAACACTTATATCGATCTTAACCTTGATCCTACTATTGTCCTTAACCTTAAGCTCAGAGACCCTTAGATAGACCTCCCTTCTTTTCCTAACACCTGACCCCTGGCCCTGCCCCTCACCAGAGCCACCCTCAGGACCTGGAGAACCAGGTTCTGAGGGGGTCTCAACACCACTCATGCTACCACTTCTCCACTACTTCTTCTATTGTATAAGCGGTTAAATGTTAATAATAATTAAGCCTACACTTAATTCTAGATCTTCTGGAGAGTTGTTTAAAAGATTTATGGATAGATCTGATGACTAGAAATACATTATTTGGAGGTATCTATATTAACTGCTGCCTATCTTAGCACATAGAAAGAGGCCCCTTGCTATAGATATTACCTTCTCTATGTACCGAAGAGCTGGTTTGTCCAGCTTAAATATCACTGAAACAGATCTTCCAGCCCCTCTTTCCTCTTCCTAGACTCGAGCTCCTCCGGCGTCCCCTTGGCAATGATCTCATATAACACCGCCTGCTTACCCTCTTTAGGCCTTAAGAGCCTACCAAGCCTCTGGGTAAACTGCCTCTTAGAGCTCGTACCAGCTACTATGATCCCCACATTGGCATCCGGTATATCTATACCCTCATCACCTACTGTCGTTAGTACGAGCACCCTCTCCAAACCTTCCCTGAAGAGCTGGAAGTTCTTGTCCCTCACTCTTTTCTCTGTCTCACCTGTTATGACGGGGGCGCCCAGCTCTTTTCCAAGGGTTTCAGCCTGGTCTATATACTGGGTGAAGATAAGGATCTTAGAGCCCTTCTGAAGCTCCCTCGACACGATCTCCTTGACCTTCTCAATCTTCCTCCTAGCATTGTGAATTAGCTGTCTAAGCTCGCTCCTAACTTTAAGAGCCTCAGCAGCTAGCTCATCACCGCTCTTAGCAGCTTTAACTAGCTCCTCAAACTCCATGCCCCTGGAGAGCTCTCTATACTTCTTCCTAAGCTCCTCAAACTTCTTCCTCTCCTCAGGCGTTAGATCGATTTTTATAGTCTCTATTCTATATGGAGATAGATAGCCAGCGTTCACAAGCTCTTGTGGAGACTTGTGATACACAATACCCCCCATGAGGGGGAAGAGCTCCTCGTGCCTACCATCCTCCCTAGTAACAGTTGCCGATAACCCAAGCCTATAGGGAGAGAACATTCCAAGGGCAATTGCTCTGAACTTATCGGCGGGCAGGTGGTGAACCTCATCCACTATAAGCATCTGAAAATGATTCGACAGCTTCTCTATATACCTAAAAGCAGTCTGATATGTAGAGATCGTGATCGGTGCTATCCTCTTCTCATCAGAATAGAAAAGCCCTATAATGCTGGGAGGTATGGAGCACCCTTTTATAAACTGATCTCTCCACTGCCTCATCTGCTCCCTAGTGAAAGCCACTACAAGGGTCCACACAGGCTTTCTAGCAACGGCTGCGATACCAACAATTGTTTTCCCAGAGCCTGTGGGTAGAGAGACTATACCCTTATACCCATTGGAGACCCATGCTGATACAGCCTCTTCCTGATATTCCCTGAGCTTTATAGATAGGGATGGTTTTATTGGTAGATGCCTATCTCTCGCGAAGCCCGTTTGATCATCTATTTGGATGCCCCTTGATAGAAGGTATTCCCTGATCCTCTGGTAATATGCTGGGTAGGAAGTAAATATCCTCCGAGATCTATCATACCTCAGAAGAGGCTTTATAGCATCTATAATATTCCCTAGATAGCCCCTGGGCTCGATGACTAGAGTAGATCCCTGGGTCCTTAGAATAACTATTATAGAGGATTTAGAGAGCCTATCCCTCACAAACCTCTTGATATCCTCAAGCTCCTTCTCAGATATTCCTGGGCTCACCCTTCTAATAAGCTCCCCAACATACTCCTCATCATAACCTCTCTCAGCGATCTTAGAGGGGTTGAGAACAAAAACAGATCCGCTAGACGGTGTCCTGCCAAGATAATCAGCTACCTCTAGCAGCTCTCTAAACTCCTCCGCATCAAGCCATTTCTTCACGTAGAACGTCGGCCTTCTAGCCTCTCCCAAGAGATGCTCCAAACCATACTATATTAACTCCAGAAAGATATTAAAAGCAAAGCATAGCCTTCACAGTCCTCCATGTTCTGTGAATACATATGGGTAGCCTATCACGCTATCCCTGACAACAGGGCAAGCCTCGCCCTTCAGGGCGGGGTTTTTAAGGCTTCTATGCTCTATAATGCATAGGGGTCGGGTCTCAGAGGGCAGAAGTGCTGGTAAGATGTCCAGCGGGGGATCCCGAGGCGTGCCCGCTGAAGACCCCGACCCCCTGGAAGCCTTCAAAAAAGAGATAGAGAGGAGGAAGAGGGGTAGGCGGAGGACTAATAGAGTAACACTATTCTCAAACAGATATGAGGATGAAATGCTATCGATATAGGCTTGGCATGTGCTAGGCTATGGAACGAGCTTAGCTATGAGAAGAGGTGGGCATTCTTCAATGGAGAGCTAACGCCTGGGAAGAGGAATGAGATCAACAAGAGGTACTATCATAAGTATAGGGGGGTTCTTGGTGTTAATGCTGGCCAGGTTGTTAATAAGAATGATGAGGCTTGGGACGCATTCTTCGAGCTCCTAAAGCTTAGGAAACAGGGTAGGCTACCGCCGCATATCAGGAAGGTCTCTCCACCAGGCTATTGGAAGGATAGAGAGACTAGTGAGAAGAGGATACACATACTGACTAGGAATGATAGGTATTGTGTTGAGCCTATTAGCAAGAAAAGGGATATATAGTCCTCGAAGACTTTGACCTCAAAATAAAATATGTTGGCAGGATTAGGTGGGAGGGTAAGCAGGGAAGACTTGAAATAGTATATGAGGCTAGTAGGTGGCAGGCATACGTACCAATAGAGGTTGGTGTGAATCCGCCTAAATCGAATCCAAAGGGCTATGTAAAGCCCATATACGATGATGAGGAGAAAAAGAAGAAGCAGAGGATCACAAATCCTAGGAGTATTAAGCAGAGGGATCCATAGGTGATAAGGGGGCATTCGTGGATATGGGTCTTAACAATCTATTCGCTGTAGTGACCACAGACGGATCAGCATTGCTTGTCAAAGGAGGATCTATAAAGTCTGAGTATTATTGGTGGAAGAGGGAGATAGCTACATACCAGTCTATAAGAGACATGCTGAGGAGGCTTGGCATATCAACATGGATCTACTATCACGAGAAATACCTAGATGCTATGTATAAAAGGGATGAGAGGCTTAGGCATCTATATATAACATCGATCGATTCCTAGCAGATGAGCTATATAGAAGAGGAGTTAGGAGGCTATACATAGGCTATCCATATATGCTTTCACAGGATAATGGCAATGAGTATAACACAAATATATGGTGGTTCAGGAAGATAATCCTGTGGATCGTTGATATATTCATGGAATACGGTATTGATGCTGAGATAGTCCCAGGGGACTATACTAGTCAGAGGTGCTCAATATGTGGAGCGAAACACAGGAAGGGAAGAGCATACAGAGGACTGTACATGTGTAAGAAGACTGGGAAGAAGATCAATGCAGATATAAATGCTGCGCTGAACATAACGAGAAGACTGGGACACAGGATAAGGATAGCAAGGAAGATTAAGAGCTATTTGGTAACTCATAATGGTGTAAAGCCATTAATCCCTCTCCAGGGGGCTAACACCCGAGACCCAGCATAGAAACCCGCCCTGAAGGGCGGGAGGGTGTCATCCTGATTAGGAATATATGGAAGAGTGTAACTATTCCTCAGGTGGCTCAGCGGTTGCTTTGCATCACATGTGATCAGGGAAGGTTATCCTATACTAGAGATGAGATAGTTGATGTAAGAAGAGGGATGGTGCTGGTAAAGAACCTAGTTTTTGGGTTCTTCTCTCTGGGTACAAATAATCCTTGTGATGCCCTTAAAAGATGCTCGGTCACAGCTGTGGGGAGAGTTATTGAGGCACCAACCGGGGTCGGATCTGAGCTCATAGGAAAGAAGGTCTTTTATATACCAAATATATGTGGAGAGAGGCTATGCAGCTTCTCAGAAGGAGATCCTGTGGAAGCTATAGAGATAGGGAGGCCTGAAACCCCGGATCCCCAAATCCTCATAGAGATAGAGGCTCAGCTAGCCCTGAGATACTCAAGGAGATCTGGAGCCAGCCCCCTAATTATTGGAGGGGGGTTTCTACCGCATATAGCCCTCTATATCCTTCAAATAAGTGGTATTAGAGGCTATACTATTGAGAGATCATTCAGGGGTGTTGATTCCGTGAATCTGAAGGCCAAAAATGCTATAGGGAGGAGGTATAGCAGCATATATATTGCAGGGCTCCCGAGTGATGCTGAGAAAAAGGTTCTCGAAGATCTCTTGATAGACGGCGATCTCAAGATCTATATCCACCCTCTTCTCAGGAGCGAGAGGATCTATGTTCCACTTGGTGATCGCGTATACACCAGGGTGTTCAGATACAGCGCACCATCGCCAAGATCTTCTGATATTGCTGTGAGATTTATGAAAATTGCTAAAGGGTATAGCTATGCTGAGACCTCAGTCGATGAGGAGCTCCCAGCAATGGGTGATCTCATAGCGATTACGCTCACAAAGGACTAGGATCTATTTTATAGACGGAGCCCTTATACCCTTCTCCCTTATAATCCTTCTAGAGGTCTCATAGCCAGCATCTGCATGTCTTACAACGCCTATACCAGGATCTACGGTTAATACCCTCTCAGCCCTCAGATCACTCTCTCTCGAACCATCCAGCACGAGACCTAGACCTGCATGTATACTATAGCCTATCCCCACTCCTCCACCATGGTGTACGCATACCCATGTTGCCCCAGCAGCTGTGTTTAGCAAAGCGTTTAGTATCGGCCAATCAGCTATAGCATCAGATCCATCTAGCATTCCCTCAGTCTCCCTATACGGAGAGGCTACCGAGCCGGTGTCTAGGTGATCTCTTCCAATCCATATGGGATCTATGACGCCCCTCCTCACCAGCTCGTTTATCCTCAGCCCAAAGGCAGCCCTCTCCCCATAACCAAGCCAGACAACTCTCGATGGGAGTCCTTGGAACTTCACATACCTCCTAGCATTCTCAACCCACCTCACAAGCCTTCTATTATACTTAAACATCTCTATAACCTCATCGTCCAGAGCCTCTATATCCCTCGGATCTCCCGTGAGGGACGCCCATCTAAACGGGCCTCTACCCTCCTCAAACATAGGCCTTATATATGCCTGGACAAAGCCTGGGAACGAGAACGCCTCTCTATAGCCTGCCTCATAAGCCATCTTCCTGATATTATTCCCATACTCGAAGACAACAGCACCCCTTCTCATGAACCCCACCATGGCCTCTACCTGCTTCCTCATACTTTCTAGACTCATCCTTCTATATGTCTCAGGGTCTCTGGCCCTCAGCTCTTGGGCCTCCTCGAGCGTTAGTCCTGAGGGAATGTAGCTGAGGGGGTCATGCGCTGGCGTCTGATCAGTTACAGCCGAGATCTTCACACCCCTCTTAAGCATCTCAGGGTATATATCGGCAGCGTTGCCCAGAAGGCCTATAGAGTACCCCTCGCCCCTTTCAGCATATCTTTCAGCCATCTCTATAGCCTTATCAACACTATCTGTCCATGTATCTAGATACCCGAATCTCATTCTCCTCTCGATCATCCTCTTATCCACCTCAACAACGATCGCTACTCCCCCATTCATCTTAACCGCGAGGGGCTGTGCACCGCCCATCTCTCCCAACCCAGCTGTGAGGACTATCCTGCCCTGTAGAGATCCTCCGAAGTGCTTCTCAGCAACGTATGCAAAGGTCTCATATGTCCCCTGCAGAATCCCCTGTGTCCCTATATACGCCCAGCACCCGGCAGTCATCTGGCCATACATAGTGAGCCCTTTTCTCTCAAGTTCTAGGAAGTAGTCCCAGTCAGCCCACTTAGGCACTAGGAGAGCATTAGCCATAACTATCCTTGGAGCGAGTCTGTGAGTTGTGAATACCGCGACAGGCTTCCCACTCTGGATTACAAGTGTATCATCGCTCCTCATAGTTAAGAGCGTATCTACTATATCCTCGAACGCCTCCCAACTTCTACACGCCCTCCCAGTACCCCCATAGACTATCAAGTTCTTAGGATCCTTAGCAACATCCGGATCAAGCACGTGAAATAACATCCTAAGAGCCCCCTCTATCTGCCAATCCCTACTATCAACATGCAGATCCTTCCCTTTTATAGCCCTTACACTCCTCGCTCTAGGATCATAATAACCCTTTTCAACAAGCCTGTTAATAGGCCTAACATGCATCATAAGTCTATCCACCATTAATCTAACAATTAAAAACCATATATAATTAAAGCAGAAACTCTACCCCATCAAAATAACCATGACTCTATGCGAGGCTTACCAACATTTACTACATTAATGCTCTGCAATCGAAAACCTTGTCCCTTCGGACTGGTTTCCGCATCCTCTGAGGCTTACATCATCTTTCTTGAGCCCTGCTTCTACAGTATCATCGCCTCGGCCCAGACCCCGCTGCCAACACTGGGAAGACGTGGGCTTGTTGCCCACTAGGCTTGCTCGCACCTAACACCAAGCATTACTAGCGAAAGGATGTATGGGTATAAGGCTCCCCGTCCTAAAGAACGAATTCTATTATTATGAAAAACAATATCTATAGAGGAGGAGATATCATCAAAAATATTATATTATTTAAAGTATATAGGTTAAACCATAAGTAGAGGAGTATGTTTCTTTATTAAAGAGTGCAAAGAAGCCTAGCTCTCAGAGATGAGGTAGAGCAGCTCTACGTTCTGCTAACTTCTATAGGCTTTTCTATTCTAGTGGCTTGGAGAGCGCTTATCACTATGAGAACTCCACCTATGAAGGTGTTTATTATAAGGGCATAGAGCCAGGAGATTGAGGGTGAGAGGATGGTTGCTATAGGCGCTGCCCACGCCCCGAGCCAGAGACCCCCATTATATCCTAGTCCAGCGGCTGTTGCTCTAACCCTTAGAGGTATCAGGTCATAGATATAGACTTGGAACATGCCGACAGGACCCACTACTATGAAGTCCCATAGTAGCGTCATCCATGGATTGCCTGATAGAAGTGTATATATCACGGGATACGATCCTAGGATCATCATTACTGACCAGAGGGCGAGGGCTCTTCTACTCCCTATATAGTCTACGAGAGCCCCACCTACTAACGAGCCGAGAGCGTCTACAGCTGCCATAGTGGTTAGTACTAAGCCTGAGAGAGCAGGATCTATTTTTAGAACCCTGTTAAGAACTACAGGGGCTAGTTGTAGTAGTGTATAGTATGCATAGAACCAGCCCATAGTAGCTATTAGAACCACTATAAAGTATCTTCTAATATCTTTAGCAAATAACTCCCTTATGGGAGCCCTAGCAACCGATCCGCCGGTCTCCCACTCTGGCGATTCCCTTAATAATCTAGTTCTAAGGATGAGACCAATAACAGTTGTAACAATCCCGCTCCAGAAGACAATTCTCCAACCTATCGAATATAGTTGATCACTGGTTAACAGAGACGCAACCAGAGCATAGACACCGAAGGCAGCTAGCTCCCCGAGCGAGAAGCCGGCCTGCATTATCCCCCCGGCGAGGCCCTTCCTCTTAGTTACACTCTCAACAGCAAGGATCCCTGATGCTGAGTATTCGCCTCCGAGGAAGAGGCCTATCGATATCCTTAAGATAACCAGGCCTATTGGGCCGAATACACCTGCTTGATCATACGTTGGGAGGAAACCCATTAGGAATGTTGAAAGACCTGCGCCTATCATTGTGGTATATAGAACAAACCTCCTTCCATACTTATCTGCAATCCTGCCAAAGAGAGCTCCGCCAAGCGGCCTAACTACTAGGGATATGCTGAAAACCAAGAGGGTTGATAGAATTCCGTAGAAGGGACCCAGAGGCTTGAAAAACACATCTGCAAGGATCGTGGAAACGGCTATGTATGAAATCCAGTCATAAGAATCGAGACCCCAACCGGCTGCTGATGCAACTACATTTCCCCAATAGCTTCTGGTAGTCTCTCGAGTCATAAATGAACACCACGTTACTATTTTATGATAAGCCGATATATAAATTAAATATATTAAAATCGTAATAAGTCGGTGATATATTATTGAAGATTATAAGTCCACAACCTATATCAGCGGAATCGTTGATCAGCAATCCTTACTTCTCCTGCCATAGAGATCGATCGCTATATCCTAAGTTTTTGAGAGCGTTTCCCCGCTAGCGGTATTTGATGGTGTTTCCAAATACTTGTATTTCCGTTAGCGGGGTTGCACCTAGGCTCGGGTTCATTGGCTTCGCCCGAGCTGCATGGGTGCCCGTCGAGCCAAACGCCACGGGTCCCCCATCTGGGGAGAGCTCAAACATCATCACTCTCCGAGGATATCTATATATCAAGCCCATAGGGGTATCACCTCATCATTAAATATGATTAGAGATTGGATGCTTATAAGCTTAAGCCTAGATAACAAACAAATATAAAACATTCCTATTAACATAAAAAAAGATACAGCCCCATTGAAGGACGACCAGGACCCCCTATAGAAGACCCAGCCCTTTTGGCTCTCCAGAGCTATATAAAGAACTACCTAAAGTCGTTAAGACAACATTTTACTCCTCGCTGACCTCTTCCTAGCCCTTAGGGTTTAGGGTTTTCTCCATCCACTACAAGTGGTTCGTAGCCTTCTATCGGATAACTCTAGTGTCTTGAGTGCTCTCTCCCTGATATTCAGCTTCTCTATCACGTCCTTATCCCCTTCGAATCCGTATCTAGGGCATCTCAACATTCTATAGCCTATCTTATCTGATTTTTCGGGGTCGCATCGAGAGTATTCTGACAAGGAATCCCTTGGATTTACTATAACTAACGGCATCCCTTGCTTCTGCCAGTCTATACACTCTCACACACAGAGTAATCCATCATCGATAGCCTAGTCTCGCGGTTTCTGGAAGCTTTCTGAGCAATTTTATTAAGCCATTGAGATCCTCTCTAGCTACAACATGCTCGAGATCCCTTCCATGCATAGCTATTCTTTCGGCTATTCTCATAACCTCTATCAACTACAATGTTCCTAGCCTTCTCATGGTAAGATCTTATTCTCCTTAGCACCTCCCTCTCCTCCAAGCCGTTGTCTCGATGATGAATATTTTCTCGGGAGATTCTCAGCCGAGACTTTATACCTGTAAGCCCTGTTAACCCGGTGTAGCTAGGAGATATTATTTGTCTATAATTATAATAGAGCCTGTCTAGTGTTGTGGCCATGCTCTCTGTGTTTTTTGTTTGTATTGATATAATATTTGGGGATATATATGATCGGGGATGCCGCGAATGTTGATCTAGTGATATATGGCGCTAAAGAGATCCTCACTTTTCCAGGGATCGTTAGAGGGAGGGCTGATCATAGGTCTCTAGGTGTTGTAGAGGATGGTGCCATAGCTGTATCGCGTGGGAGGGTTATAGCTGTGGGTGATTCGGATGAGATCCTGAGAAGATATCGAGCCGATAAATATATAGATGCATCTGGCTATATTGTTACGCCAGGTCTTATAGATCCACACACTCATTTGCTATATAGCGGCTCTAGAGAGGATGAGCGTGAGATGATATTGAGTGGAGCCTCTTATATGGAGATCCTGGCTAGAGGAGGCGGGATCTTGAGGACTATGAGGATCACTTCAACGGCTGAGAGAGATACCCTGGTAAGGGATGTAAGACTAAGGCTCGAATCTCTTCTCGAGAGTGGTGTTACGACGGTCGAGATCAAAACAGGCTACGGATTAACTATAGAGGATGAATTGAGGCTCCTAGAGATCCTGACAGACGTGTCTATGAATAGTCCTCTTAACATAGTTAGAACGCTATTAGCCCACATACCCCTTCCAGGCCTAGATTTCAAAGGCTTTCTAGATGGTTTTGAAAGGGCTCTGATTCCAAGAGCTGTGGAGCTTGGATATAAGTTTATAGACGTTTTCTGCGATAGAGGAGCATTTAACCCCTATGAAGCTAGATCCATTCTCGATGCTGGTAGAAGATGGGGCTTAGGCCTCAAGATCCATGCTGATGAGTTCAGCTATATTGGGTGTAGCGATGTGGGGCTTGAGCTGAACGCATCGTCTCTGGATCATTTGAACTACACGCCTGAGGAGGTTATTAAGAAGATCTCTCTAAGTAACTCTGTAGCAGTACTCGCTCCCAGCACAGCGATGGCGTCTGTGGGGAGAAAGCCACCATCTAGGGAGCTCCTGGATTTAGGGGCTATAATAGCTATTGCGACAGATCACTCGCCATCGCTTATGAACCTTGATATGGTGGCTACTATAGATCTTGCTGTTAACTATCTCTCCCTACCCCCTTTGAATGCTATTGCAGCAGCAACTGTGAATGCTGCTCATAGCCTAGGGCTAGGCGGTGAAGTTGGTTCTCTTGTTGAGGGGTCTAAGGCTGACATGGTTCTATGGGATCAGCCTAGCTATAGATGGTTCGGCTATCTGATGCGTAGAAATCCCATAGCCTGTGTTATAAGGGGCGGGGTTTTAGTTAAAAACCCCGGGGAATGCGAGATCCATTCATAAATTTATGCAACTATGCTATTCATTGATTCAATCATTTTATATGCTATATATGCTAAATATCTACCACAGATCTCTCCATGATCTAGGATCGGTACATACTCAACTATATCGCCCCCGATCAGCTTTCCAAGCTTAGAAACACTACCCATGATCTTTACAGCATCTCTAAGAGTGATTCCGAGGGGTGATGGTGAATTAACGCCTGGACATTCGTGAGGATCTAGAGAATCGCTGTCAAAACTCATATAGATCCATTTGGAGCTAGAGAGGTTCTCATAGATAATCCTCGCAGCCTCCTGAGGGTCTAGCTTCTCTGACTCTATATATCTAACCCCCAGCTTCTCAGCAAGATCTAGCATATATCTGGGGATACTATGCCTTCTAATGCCTATCACAATAACCTTTAGATCCTTCCCTCTCTCTTCGAGAAGCTCTCTCAAGTATGTGCCTGAGGACAGACCCTCAGAGATCTTTCTCAAGTCTAGGTGGGCATCGAATATAACAAGACCTCCTTCGGAGCCTTTTTTATCTAGAATAGCTGATACCGAATATCTAGTTATACTGTGATCTCCGCCAAGCAGCAAGAAGCTCTTACAAGTGTCTAGAAGAGTCTTCACAGCATTATATATTCTGGATGATGTGGCTCTCAGGTCCCCTGGAGCCACGTCTATATCTCCTGAGTCGCATATACACTGATCGCTATGTATATTTAAGCTATACAGATGCTCTCTGAGCTTGGTAGGAGCATATCTAGCCCCTGGTCTTCCAGCGGTACTCCAATCCCATGGAGCGCCTGCTATACATACACATCTATGATCGCATTTATTCCTAATAATTATATCTCCTACCCTGAGATCCTCCGGATCTTTGATCAACCTGCCGCCAGGAGGTCTGAAAACCATGAAACCCTAGTTATATTTATCTAAACCTAGGGAATAGATATAGATAATAACGTGATTCCTCCCCGCCCTAGGTGTTCTTTGTATCTTGAAGATCGATGATGAGACAGAATCCTGTATTATCGTTATGTTGCTCAGAGGCACTATATAGCTTATCAGCTCCGAGGATCAGAGATCACTAAGATAATTAATCTCCTAGAAACGAAAGCGATATATAGGTCTGATAAAAGAGACAGGGCCCGTATGATCTACATATAGAATTGAGAGAAACGTTATTCAACCGGATCTAATGATCTACTATAGAATCAGTATCTATGAGTTTAGCCATTTCTCTAGACATTATTTCTACAGCATCTCCAAGAGTCTCTGTCTTTGATAGTATTTCCATAGCTATTCTAAGGATCTTTCTAGCTATCGGGCTCGAACTATCAGCCCATCCCCTGAGGCTCAGTGCTCTAGACATTATTAGAACCTCTATAGATGCTATCTTGAAACCCAGCTCGGCTATCTCAAGAGCTTTGAGCCCGGCATTGAGGGAGTTGCTAACATGATCCTCGTGGTTCGCGGATGTCGGGGTATTATCTTGCGTAGCCGGTGAAGAGAGTATTTTGATTCTATTTAGCAGTGAGGCTGCAAGATACTGAAGCATCATGAGGCCCGAGCTTCTCCCAGGATCTTCCGAGAGGAATGGTGGGAGGCCCCTGCTCATATTCCTATCAAGGATAGCTGCGATTCTCCTCTCACACTGGATCAATGGAGGTATTATGGAGATAGATAGAAGATCCATGGAAATGGCTATATGAATCCCGTGGAAGTTACAACCACTAACACACATACCCCTGATCAAAACTGGATTATCTGTCACGGCATTTATCTCCCTATCAATAACGGACCTCACATACTCCATAGCATCCTTGAAAGCCCCTAGGACATGCGGGGCACATCTATAACTATATATATCCTGTATAGTTCCAGATCTCCCGAGGTTTCTCGAGCCATTCAGAATCTTGTGAATATCCCTGGCCACCTCGAGAATCCCGGGGTGCCTCTTGAGTGAGAGCAGATCCAGATCGATATGCTGTCCCGGCGTCCCCATAGCCTCCATAGCCATGGACGAGCTGATCTCGAGAGCCTTTAGAAGTTTCTCGGCAGATACTAGGGCATGAACTGCTATAGATGCTGACATGGCGGTATTATTTATTATAGAGAGGGCCTCTTTAGGCCCTAGCTCCACAGGCTTTAAATTACTCTCTCCAAGCGCTTGGGAAGCTCTAATAACCCTACCCCCTTTCTCAACAAACCCCTCCCCAGTCATTGCTAGACCTATATACGCCATAGGAGCTAGATCCCCGCTAGCCCCTAGCGAGCCGTATCTAGGGACTATAGGCACTATATCTCTATTCAACATCTCCACGAGGAGAGATACAACATCTGGGGAAACTCCAGAATAGCCGTTTAGCAGCTGTCTCGCGAGAATCGCCATAGCACCTCTAACAACTGTTCTTTCTAGGGGGTTGCCTAAACCAGCTGCATGCTCCCTCAGAAAATCCCTGGACTTTCTAGCCATCTCGCCGGGATCTATCTCTACATCCTTCATCCCTCCAACTCCGGTAGTGACTCCGTAACATCTCCCACCCCTCTCGATGAGTTTAAGAAACTCGTCCCTCCTTTCCTTGAGCGTCTTGAACGCCTGAGGATTGATCACGGCCTTTGCCTTTCCTAAAGAGATTTTCCATATATCTCTATAGTTAACATCCTTCGAAAGATCTATAACATCTGACATTACAGCTCCCGCAGCCTATCCTTCTTTATGCATAATATTATTAACACTATTCTATATTCTATGATACTATAACAATAATATAACTATTATGGAGAGCGAGCCCGCACCTTTAAAATGGAAGAGTCTTAGCCTCCTTTAAGACCTTGTGCTTCATACTAAAAGCCTTCTAAATCGACAACAGAGCAAGCCTCGCCCTTTAGAGCGGGGATGAATAGAAAAAGCTTATTGCTTTTTAATCATAGTGTTTTTGGAGCCTGAGATGATGGGCTCCTGGGGGATCTCTGGCCACCCCCCAGATGATAGATGTAAACCCGAATAGATGGGGGGCGATGAACCGCCTAGAGGTATCCTCGCCCCCTAGGGCGGGGAGAGGTCAGAAGTTGAGTGAGAAGAATAATTAAGGAGATATAGAGTTAAATGATAGCGAGCAGAGGTGTTGAATCATTAATTTCTCTTCAGGGGCTAATACCTGGGTCAAGGATATAGAAATCTTGTCTCTGAAGACGGAGGAAGATCGGTTATTTCTGTATCGAATTGCTACAAAACTTGAATAGCTCAAAACTAGAGCTCTATGCAGGATCTGTTAGAGAGATAAGATCTCAAATGATCTGTTATAGAACTAGATAGTAAGCATGTAGATCAAACGATCTGCAATAGAGTTATAAGGCATAACACTTAGATCTATATAGGGGTCGATCTGATGGATAGCATAGCTAAACTTATTGAGGGAGAGGAGCTAACACTTATAAGGGACTTCTTTTCCCTCTCTGAATACGAAGCAAGGGCATATATAGCTCTGATCCTTGTGGGGCCCTCAGGTATTTCTAAGCTATCTCGCATAACTGGAATACCAAGGACTAAGTGTTATAGTGTTGTCAAGTCCCTCATCTCTAAGGGCCTTGCTATGAGAGTCTCCTCAAAGCCCTTGATACTTGGTGCTGTTAATCCTGAGATAGCTTCTAGCAAGCTGGTTGAGGATCTCTGTGTGGGTGCTAGGGAAAGGGCTTCTAGGGTTATTGAGATCATAAATAAGCTTGTGGAAAGAGTTGGAGCCAGATCCGCTAGGAAGAGCGATCAGGAGCTGGCAGGCGTGATCTTGATAGAGAGCGTTGAGGGGCTTCTTTCAATGCTTATCGAGGATATCGATAATGCTTCTAAAGAGATTTTAATAGCAACTAGTAGCATGCCAATAGAATTCCCCTGGAGAGAGCTTCTAATCCCCTCAATAAAGGCTATCTCAAGAGGAGTTGTTATCGAATATACAGGGCCCAGAGGGTCGCCTGCCATAAGGCATATCAAGCTACTACTAGAGGGGCACACGAGAATATCCCCGATCCTGCAAGCGGGTATGATGGGAGATATAAGGATGCAGGATATTCTAGATAGGTTCAGGATCTATGAGAGCGAGCATATCGAGGCTCCATTCATAGTTATAGATGAGGAGGTAGTCTATAACATTTTCACAGACCCCATTAGAAGGGCTCACATGTTCACGCTGAGGATCTATAACCCTAGATATGCTAAGAGTATGAAGATCTACTATAGAATGCTTACAAAAGGGTAGATAGCCTTATATAGAGGGCATAAAGAGATTTAAGGCTCAATTAATAGTACTATTGAGTGAATCGCCCGATGTGGGGAGGAGGTCTCTGTGATCCCGTCGGGGCCGTGGCCCGCCGGCTCTGAAAATGATGCCCCTAGAATGGGAATGCTGAAAGGTAATGAGGGTGCGTCTAAGCGGAGATCCGACAAACCGCTCAGAGAAGCATGGGAATCCCATGTTCCTGCTATTTATCGCGCTTTCAATTCTATAGTAGATCATCTATTCTATACTGGGGTCTTGAGCGTTACCCCTCTGGTGGGGGGGGGGGTTATTAGCTCTACTCTAATAATCATCGGGCTTCTCAAAGCCCTCAAAGCCATAGACCTCATCACAGCTATAGATATTTCCCTGAAAAGCTTAAAAATATAAACGCTATCCGCCCTGAAGAGCGAGGCTTTACCCAGTTGTCATAAGGGGCGAAGCCTTAAACAAAAATATATAGCCCATAGAATAAAAGCTTATTGGTGGGCAGTGGAGGGCCCGTAGCTCAGCTAGGCAGAGCGGCGGGCTCCAGTTCGCTATGGGTCAGAAGACCCCGCAGGGGGATGATATAGAACTGGAGGGGCGACCCGTAGGTCGGGGGTTCAAATCCCCCCGGGCCCACCACATCTGCAAAGGAGCTCCTAATAGCTGCGACATTATAAGCACCTATAGCTTCAACATATAGCTTACAACTGGAAGTCTCATCCCTTTAGAGTTGGGATGATAGAAGACTTAGATTCATATTAAATCAATTCTTTATATTAATTTTAGATATATAGATATGTGGGGATGAAGGCTGAAATTATCTTCGGACTCCGGGATGCCGTGATATTTGAGGGGTACGGGCTTCAAGGAGGCTCCATATTAAATGATACAAACCTCCTTGAAGCCCTTGGCTTCATCGGCTTCAAGCAGGGCTTTTCATCGCCCCACCATATCATTAGCCTCCGCCCGCTCGGGGCAACCCTACCCACAGCTCTGCCTTCATCGCTTCCTATGGATCATTGCTATGGGGAAACCCCCGCCTACTGGTTCTCTTACTCTTTCTCCTATCACCCTCTAGATATCTTCTTCTGATGTTTATTGATGCCGCATTATGCCTATTCATTTTTAATCCGTATCTTGGGCATTCGGAGATCTGCCCCTCTTGGGTCTCCACAACATACTCGCATCTGGGGCACTCCCTCGAGGTGTTCCTCGGATCCACATGAGCTGTTAATGCCCCCTCTGATACACTTCTATGGATGCCTCTCCATGGTGTTCTAGCATTCCTCTTCCTCCTAACCTTCTTAGCCTTTTTCCTACTGATGAGATCCTCCTTATCAAGATCCTCGAAAAAATGAATAATGTTTGGTAATAGTATCCTCAAGCCGGCTACCAGCTTGTTCACAGAATCCCTCTTCCTACTCCTCTCCCTAGCCACATACCTCTCATAGAGATCCCTCTTACCCCTACTCTGTGCAATAGCCTTCTTTCTCTCATACACGATTTTTATGCTCTGGAGAGGCCTTAGATCGATGTGGATAAAGCCTATAGACGGCTCGTAGCCGTCTAGGGATAGCTCGTTGCTATCCCAGCCGATAACCCTCCTAACCTCGATCTCCTCAGAGCTCTTGAATGGAATAATAACCCTATCATCCTTGATTATATCCTCACCAACATCTCATCCCCTCACCCTTTTCTCAAGCCATGTTGATTTCCACGATACATAGAGATATTCTCCTTGCCTCAGAATTATCCTTATTGTTCTAGCCTCATAATCTATCTTCATGAGTGTAGTCTTGCTTTTAGCAAACCTCCCCCGATCTTGGCTTAACCTTCCTAGCCTTCTCCCTTAGATACCTCTTCCTCCAAGACTCGATTATGGGATATGCTGTCCTTATAACAGCATCAACCCAATGCGCAGCGTAGGGGTTATCCTTCATAAGCTCATCCCTAAGGCATTTCTTGAAAGCCCTGTCCTTTAGTATTATTGGGATATGCATTTCAAACCTGTGATCACGACCAGCTTTCCACCCCTTCTAACGAGCTCTGAGAAGCGGTATTTCCACTCAATATTATCCCAGATCAACAGCTCTCTGGAGAGCCTTAATATACCATGCCACAAGCTCCAAGGCTCTCCCATCCCTAGGAATATCAATAACCATCAACAACCATCAGGGACAAGCAGTAATGGTCTGGAGACTAGGCACGGGAGGATACCTCGGTGGGTGTAGCTCCAAAGCGATGAGCTGTCTGGAGGAGGAGCTTCGCGCTGATATATATTCTTGTTTCCGATAGAGTTATTGGAGCTATGAGTGACGGCTATAGATGGTTGGCGTGTTTGATGAGTACCCTCGGTCCTGATCCGTGATGTGAAGGCATTTGGCTGAGCCTATGGGGGCGATACTTGGTAAAATTTCGATATGTTGTCTATATGGATTTTATATGCTTTCTCTTCGCTTATTAGACCTTCTTTTATAGCTCTATCTGTGTTCTCTATGATCTCCCATGGGTAGATTACCTTGCCGGGTCTAGATGGGTCGTCTATGTAGTCGCTCTCGAACATATATAGCCCCTTGACTAGTTTCCCGCCTATAGCCTGGATCACTGGATATAGTGCTGGGATCGTTGTCGGTAGGCCCATTGATAGTGCGTGCTCTACGAGCCCTGGCTTTGAGTGGTGCATTGCGACCTTTTCCCTCCTGATCCTCAGTCTCTTAACTCTATTCTCAATATCTTTAGCTGTTACCCATCCACCATCTTCTAGGTGTAGATGGGCTACTCCATCAAGATCCCTTATCCCTTCGAGAGCATAGTCTAAGATCATCTCTGTTAAAACCACATAGTGGGGCTTCACCTGGTAATGGGGCCTCCCGATCTCTGCTATGCCATCTAGCAGGCCCTCTCTAAGATATTTAAGAGCCTGATCAATAGCCTTTACGGATATGTTGTAGGCCTCTTCTGGCTTCATTCCAAGCCTATCGATCATCTTATCAACCATAGCCGGGTGATAACCTCCTAGACATGATACCCTGAGCCCTACTTCTCTAGCAGCTTTGCACTCTGATATGGCCAGTTCTAGAGACCTTGTGAACCCATCCAGATTCGGATCTAGCCCAAGACTCGTCGGTGGCAGAGAGACTATTGCCATGAACCAGCCTCCAGATCTTATGAACCTCTCAGATATCGCCTTAGCTCCTAACCCTTTTAACGGGTTTGTATGTAGGTGTGAATCTGCATATAGCAATTACCTCACCTAATATATCTGATCCACTCTTCAGGAGGCCTTACCCCTAGATCCTCGAGGATCTTCATAACCCTGTCTGAGGGTGCTAAGTAGTAGAGGGGCCAATCCCTCAACCTTGATAGAAGAGCCTTACTAGTAACACCCTCCATGCTGGAGAGCCTTCTAAACCTGAATATAGGCTCCCCCTTATCATTTACATTGACATCCTCAACTATGAGGAAGCTCGGGGGGTATGATGTATAATCAACTCTATCAGTCCTGGTACCCCTTCTAATAGGCCCCTTACCATAGATCCCTATAGCTGGGATGGGGAGTAGGGATTTTATATCGTTATATAGCTTCTCATCAATACTAGTACCCTGGTAATAGACCTCGCCATCTTTCTCCCACTGACTCGGGTTAAAATGTGTGTTCAGTATTAAAACCTGTCCCATTTTTAAAACCTCTATACTAGCTCTCCTTCCTCAAAGAATATTGATATCTCGTACTTAGCAGCCTCTGGACTATCTGAGGCGTGGGCTATGTTCTCGCTCAGAGATAGAGCGTAGTCGCCCCTTATAGTGCCGGGGGGCGCTTTCCTACCATCGGTGGGTCCCAAGAGGTTTCTCACCACGCTTATGGCTGAGTCACCTTCTATAACCATGAGAACCACTGGGCCTCTAGTGACAAATTCAACCAGCTCTTCGAAGAATGGTTTTCCTTTATGCACTGAATATAGCCTCTCCGCCTCTTCCCTAGTTAGCTTTTTAAGCTTCATAGCGGCGATTTTCAAACCCTTTCTCTCAATCCTCGATATGATCTCGCCTACAAGCCTTCTCTCATAGCCGTCCGGCTTGATCATGAAGAATGTTCTCTCGATAGGCATGGGATCACCTTCTTCGGGCTCCTAGATAGCTGGCTGTCCAAGGCATCTTCTTAGGATCTCTCCCCATTCTATAGTATTTAAAACACTTTGAGGAGCAGAACCTAAGTATGGATCCATCGTTCTTCACTAGCATAACACCGGTTCCAGGGTTTATCTGGGATCCGCAGAAGCTGCACCTGTGGATGCTCACCATATTATCCACCAGATATATATTATACCTAGTAACTCTTTAAAGCGTCTACAGATATATCTATAGGGTTAAGATGTCCCAGCAGGCTGAGAAGGCGATGAAGTCGATCATAGAGGAGATAGGGATACCAGCAGAAGTTATACAGATCATAGGTAGGACTGGAGTTACAGGCGAGATAACTCAGGTAAGGGTCAGGGTTCTAGAAGGGAGGGATAAGGGTAGGATTATAACTAGGAACATAAAGGGGCCTGTGAGAATAGGGGATATAGTTATTCTGAGAGAGACGGAGAGAGAGGCTAGGAAGCTAACAACTAGGAGATAAGCTGGTGCATAGCTTGCCTGTCTACAACGTATATATAGTCTCGTATAGTGAAGAATCAGCTGAGGAGGTGGAAAGGGAATTATCCAAAGCCGTGAAGATTCTTGTTAAGGGTAGAAGCTCTGTTGTAAAGAGCTTCTACTACTATAGGGTAGACACCTCCTCAGAGAACGAGGTTGAGAAGATTCTAAAGAACTATATGGATAAAGGTGATATCTCTTGGTACAAGGTTGAGAAGACCATGGGGTGATTGTCATGGCTCTCCTAGGTACTAGATATAATCCATCAGATGTTGAGGAGAGGATTAAGAGATATTGGGAGGATGAGAAAATATATGAGAAGCTCAGGGCCAGGAGAGGGGGAAGGATCTTTTTCTTCCTTGATGGGCCTCCCTACCCTAGCTCCCCCACATTCCATCCCGGCACTGGGTGGAATAAGGTTATCAAGGACTCGGTCTTAAGGTTCTACAGGCTAAGGAGTTATGATGTTATAGATACCCCTGGGTACGATACACATGGACTCCCGATAGAGTATCAGATCGAGAAGAGGCTCGGGATAACTAGTAAGAAGGAGATTGTGGAGAGAATAGGTATAGACAGGTTTATCCAGCTATGTAAGGACTTTGTTCTCAATAACGTGGAGTCTCTCTCTAGGGGCTTCAAAGATCTGGGAGTGGCCATGGACTGGTCAAGACCTTACATGACACTTAGCAATGAATATATAGAGGAAGCTTGGAAGCTGGTGAAGGCTGCAGATGAGAAAGGACTTCTAAGCGTAGACATCAGGGTTCTCCACTGGTGCCCGAGATGCGAGACCGTCTTAGCGGACTACGAGGTTACCCAGGAGTATGTAGATTTAGAGGACCCGTCTATCTATGTTAAGATGCCCGTAAGAGGAAGGAAGAAAGAGTATCTCATTATATGGACCACAACTCCCTGGACTCTTCCTGCAAATACATTCATTATGGCTAGAAGCGATGCTGGATATGTGAAAATAAGGGTGGGGGATGAGATCCTCATTATGGCTGAGAAGGCTGTTGAAAGGGTTATAAGGGAAGCGGGCATCAAGGACTACCAAGTTGTTGAGAGGATGCTGGGTAAAGATCTTGAGGGGATGGAATACGATCACCCGCTCGAGGATATAATACCACTGCAGTTGCTGCTTAAGAACCACCACAGGGTTGTGCTAGCAGATAGGTTCGTGACCCTCGAGGAGGGTACTGGGCTTGTGCATGCAGCGCCAGGCCACGGGCCGGAGGACTTCGAGGTTGCTAGAGAGAGAGGGTTCCCTGTATACTCTCCCCTAGATGATTCTGGGAGGTTTACAAAGGAATCTGGGAGGTATGCTGGAATGGGGGCTAGGGATGCTAATATAGAGATCATAGAGGATCTGAGATCTAGGGGGGCGCTTCTAGCACATTCAAAGATAGTGCATAGATACCCGGTTTGTTGGAGATGCAAGACCCCCCTCCTTCTCAGGGCTACTAGACAGTGGATAATAACGACATCGGCTCTGAGATCCCTAGCATGGGAGGAAGCTTCTAAGGTTAGGTGGATCCCGAGATGGGGCCTCGAGAGGATGAGACCCCTCTTGGAGGGTATGCAGGACTGGGTCATATCTAGACAGAGGTTCTGGGGCATACCGCTTCCGATATGGATATGCACAAGCTGTGGTTACAGACTCGTTGTGGGCCGTATAGAGGAGATCATGCTTCATGGGGGTGAGAAGCCCCAAGATCTTCATAGACCGTGGATAGACAGGGTGATCCTTAAATGCCCTAGATGCGGAGGCCGGTCTGAAAGGGTTCCCGATGTAGCTGATGTATGGCTAGACTCTGGGGTAGCCTTCTACGCATCGCTGGGGAAGGGAGGGCTCGAGAGGTTTAAGAAGCTAGGCCCTGTCGACTTCGTTGTGGAGGGGCATGACCAGACTAGGGGGTGGTTCTTCAGCATGCTTAGGTCTGGATTAATAGTTTTCGGATCGGCGCCCTATAAAACTGTTCTCGTACACGGCTTCGTGCTAGATGAAAAGGGTAGGGAGATGCATAAGTCTCTTGGGAACTATGTAGAGGTGTCCGAGGTTGTGAGGAGATATGGTAGAGATGCTTTCAGGCTTTTCGTTTTATCTAACACAACTTGGGAGGATCTCAAGTTCTCTATGAAGAGGCTTGAAGATGTCCTAAGGGATCTCAATATAATATGGAATGTCCTACTATTTACTAGATCCTATATGGAGATAGATGGCTATAAATACTCCGAGGATGATCTAGATAGGCTGTCGAACTACCTAAGGATCGAAGATAAATGGATACTCTCAAGACTAGCATCTCTTGCTGAGGGCGTTACAAAGGCTATGGAGGATTATAAGGTTCATGAAGCTGTGAACATGCTTAGAGACTTCATAGTAGAGGATCTCTCCAGGACATATCTCAAGATAATTAGGAGGAGGGTCTGGGAGGAGGAGAATACTCCAGATAAGCTCGCGGTTTATGCAACCCTATTCAGAGTGCTTAAATCTTGGAGCATTATGTCCTCGATAGCGGTTCCCCACATAGCCGAGCTTATATATCAGGAGCTGGTAAGGAGGTTCGATAGCTTTTCATTGGAGAGTGTTAATCTAGAGCAGTGGCCCAATGTAGAGGCCCTCTCAAGATACATGGATCGAGAGCTTGAGAAGATATTTGAGAGGCTTAGAGAGGTGTTTGAGGCCTTAGCATCCGCTAGAATGAAAGCAGGTATAAGGCTTAGAAGGCCTGTGGAGTCATGCATAGTTGCGAGTGATAATGTCGAGTATTTAGAGGCTGTTGGGAAGGGTTCTAATGTGATAAAGGAGATGATGAATTGCCAGGATGTGGTGGTCATGAGAGCATCAGAGGCCCGGGGTAAGATCGTAAGGATCAGGGCGAAGCCCGTGCTATCAACTATTGGTAGGGAGTTCAGAGGACATGCGAGAGACATTATAGGCTATATAGATCAGAGGGGGGAGGAGGTGGCTAGAGAGATATTGAAGGGAGATCTGAGAATAGTTATATCCGGAAAAGAGGTTGTGATAAGACCTGAACATGTAGAAATAGTTGAGGAGCCTCTCGAGGGCTACGAAGTTGTTAGAAGGAGTTGGGGATATGCAGCGATAGCCACCAGGGTTTCTGAGGACCTCGCCCTCGCAGGACTTGCTAGGGAGCTTATAAGGAGAATCCAGGTAATGAGGAAGGAGCTAGGGCTTAGCCTCACAGACTATATAAACGTTGAGATCTATGCAGATGAGGATAGCCTGAAGTTTGTGGAGAAGATCAAGGAGCTGGTAGCAAGGGAAACTAGGAGCACTACAATAAGTCTTAAGAAAAGCCAGCAAGAAGTGAGGGGAAGCATTATAAGAGAATGGGAGATAGATGGAGACACATATGTGATAGCCATATCCAGAGCATAAATAGTTGATATTAAAGCTTAGCAAACCTCGCCTTTCAAGGCAGGGTTGCTCAGGTTTTTAAGTTAGTATAGTGTTTTTTGTTTGGACTCCTGCTTGGGTGGTGGGGCGATTTCTAGGACGTGATAAGCCCGATGATAGCTGAAAGCCTCGTCCCTCAGGGCTGGGATGAATAGAAAAAGCTTATAGCTTATTGCTTCTTAATCATAGTGTTTTTAGAGCCCGAGAGGACGGGCTTCTGGGGGAGTTCTGGCCGCCCCGACCGTCTCCAGATGACAGATGTGAACCTGAATAGATGGGGGCAATGATCCGCGTGAAAAGGATGAGATCAAAAGATCAATGACGACCTGAAGGCGGGAGAGGAGGTCAGTCAATTACGTATGGTATCCCGGTTATCAAGACATATATGCCTACTGATATCAGGATGACCCCTTGCATATAATTCATAACTCTGTTCCATCTTCTATCTGAGACTATATTGAGTAGCCTGTTTAGAAATATGTTAGAGCCTATGTAGGGTGTTGTATAACCTATAGAGAATGCTAGAGAGCTAATCAAAGCGGCTATGGGCTCTCTGGGAAGAGTCGATATAACTGCTAGTAAGAAGGGGAATGAGCACTGCATCCCGAGCACAGGAAAGATTACCGCGGATCTTCCACTCATAGATAGGAGAGGCTCTCTCCCTGCTATCGTTAAGATCCCCCATGCTAGTGTGAGAGTCGCTATATATGTTATTAAGGCGTAGTAGATACTAAAACCGAAGAGTCTGCTTGTATTCGACGCAAGGCCGATCCCAAGGGATATTGGTAAGAGGGCTCCTATTAGAGATATAAATACCTTCATAACCCTCGTAAATCCAGCTCCTAGCCTTGTTGATGTAGCAAATATAGCGACCATGGGGAGGGAGCATGGGGATATTGATGCTAGAAGCCCAAGGCTGAGGGAGCTCATAGGTGCTAATATATTGCTGCCAGCGGTTCTCATGGATATTCCAGACTCTATAAAGCTCTTTAAACCATCATACTGATCCCCTCTGAAAACGCCTATATGCCTTGCTATTTCTATTCCATCCCTAACAAGGATCAGAGTCGGCGTTCCAGGTACTCCGTAGCTGGAGATGAGTCTTAGGGCGACCTCTTGGTTTGAGTAGAATATATTATCTATGTGTATTCGTATGAGGCGTATAGATATGTCGCTACTTGAAGAAAAGAATCTATTTATTGCCGGTGATAGCTCCTTACACCCTGGGCAATCACTTTGCTCAAAGTATAAGAGATTATATCCTGTGAGATTGCTTAGAATATCAAGCTGTGAGGGTTCATATATATCAAAGATAGTTCCGTTATGCATGAAATCCTTTTTCGAATTACCAGCTGTCCCGGACTTCCCAGAGATCTGGGTTATAGGCTCTTGATATCCTATAACATGGCTTATAATTGGGTAGAGGAATACGATGAGGATCCATATCACTGCGGATATAGCTAGGAGGGTTTTTAAGCCATATGTTGGGCGCTTATTCCTCCAGCTATGTATCCTCATCTATGCTCTCTCTATTTTCTATTCTGAGAAAACTATTAAGCCCTTATATTCATCTGCATTATTTTTAATACATCTTTATACGAAGGAATATAGATACTTATAAATATCCCAGTGCGATAGGTATTGGTGATCTGTTGAAGAACCTCTATATATACGTGGGAATCGCTTTCATAGCAGCTATACTATCCCTCTTCATAATGTTCAATATAACCCAGTACCCTGTAAGCTCTAGTGAGGCGTCTAATGAAATCAGATACGGCTCCACAGTACTTGCTTATGTGATTAGGAATCCTAACTACAGTATATCCACAGCAGATGTCAGATCTACAGCAGGTAATATATCACTCCCGATAAGGGGTAAGGCGAGTATAATGACGTTTCAATATGTTAGGTGCCCAGATATATGCCACTGGGAGACATATGTCTTTGTTTATCTAATGAACAAAACCCTCTCAGCCGGCCTAGGTAGGGATGTGGTTTTCATAACCATAGATGTAGATCCTTGGAGAAGCACGTATCAAGATGTTACAGAGTACCAGAGTAAGAGGGCTGGGAAGCTATTAAGCAACATAACCTGGATCTGGGTTCTAGATGATCCAGATAGAATGGCCAAGATATGGGAAAACTTTAGAATTTTTGTTGCCAGAGACCCTAACACAGGGCTCATAACACACTCAGCAGGCTTCTACATATTTGATAAGGAGGGGAGACTCATATATATAATCCAACCAACTAGTGAAGGATGGAAGAATCTGGAGGAGCTCTCTAAAGGGGTATGGGATATATTGTATAAGGTAGCTAAACAATGAAGCAAGCATCTTTGCAAAACTAGGTAGCTGAAACCGGTGCTCACAGAGGCAATATAATATTTATACCTAGATAAACACTAATTATATTAGGACCCCGGGCCCACATAACATCCCCGTGTCCCCGGGGTAAGGATGAGTGTGGGACGGGTCGCCCCCGGCATCACGCATTATTTAGATGTAGTTTAAATAGCTCTAAAATCGTTGCAACTTCAACCTAGTATAGAAACCTTCTAAAACCTATCAGGTTAAAAACGTCATATATCACCCCTTGTTAATTGGGAAAGGCGTTGTAGATAAATTTAGTAGAAAATGTTAGAAATAGCTATATAGAAAGGTTCGATCCTATATTAATATTTATATTTTTCCATAGTAATTATTGAGTAAATGAGGTGTCTATATGAGGAAAGGCGCGGCAATAGCTGTGGTTGTTATATCGCTATTGATGCTCTCAGCATTAGTATACACTGCTGTAAATATATTGAAGGCCCAGGGACCCGAGAATCCCACTGTAGTACAGTTTTACTCTCCCCTTCCCAGGTCTGTGGTTGGTGTTGGTGGGAGGTTCTATATAGTGGCTATAAATATAATAACCTCAGACCCTAGGTTGGCGGCCTATCCAGAGGTATCTATTAACCCAACTGTGAGGATTAATGCAACGCATCTTGTAGCGTTTACAGCTAACTATACTGCTAGAGGACCTGTAGATGGGGTCTCTATAGGGGCTGGCCCCCCTGTATTTGGATTGGGGAAGAACGAGGCTCTTCCAGGGTTGGTAGTTATATTTAACAATACTCCTGCGGCTCTCGGAGGACCTGGCAGGAACCTAGCGAATCTCTTCCAGTTCACTGGCTTTCAGGATAAGCTTGAATTTGGTGGGAAGACTGTATATAGATTTATACAGACCGTGTGGATAGTTGGGGCCCCAGCGTGGTGTGGGTGGACAAAGGCTATAGCAGCGATCATAGGTGATAGGGATGGGAATGGGCTTCTCGATGATGCCCCAGATTCTGTTCCAGATGTTAATGGGGACGGGGTTGTAGATGAGAGGGATTTAGCAGCCCTCGGCGTTGCTTCTAATATAGCGAGTGTCGTGTTCTATGTACCATGTCCTAGCTAGCTTTTTTCTTATCGCCTCTAGATCCAGAGATCTTCGCGGCCATATATCCAGTAAAGCCTTTGATAGCCAGATATAGCCCTGCCATAGCCATCCCCATACCCAGTATCGAGAGCATAGCCCCGGAGAACCCTTTTAACCCATAGATCAAAACAACAAGCGAGAGAATAAGACCCGCTAACATAGACAAAATACCAGCGACGAGAGCCCTTATCCATATGCCAGCTCCTTGCTCATCACCCGACGGTTGCTTATATTCTCTTAACCCCTTTTTGATGTTGTTAGTTCTTCTTTTCCATATCAATGCTGCTGTGCCTCTACAGGTATCGAGGAGACCAGATATCTTCCAGACAAATGTCTTGATCCCTCTAATTTCATTAACAGCTTTCAACCATAGTACTGTAGAGCTTATATCTAGGTTTAAAACCCTAATGCCCTTCCAAGGCTTAGTTCTGTGAAGGATCCAGCCCTCAGAATCTTCGACCATCATAATATTCTGGGAAACTCTGAATAAAATATAATCCATCAAGATCTTCAAGACCTTATCATCAAACATGGTATTAATGAATGAATATATAAGCATTGATCTAGAAAGCTAGGCATTCATGGGTCTAATAATACTTTAGTTAACACCCTCACCGCCCCGAAGGACAGGCTTTCAGTTGAAAACAACTCAAATGCAAAATTACTTCTTATAAATTCTATCTAGCAATTGTTCACAGTTATTGAATCAATTTACGCAGATATATTAATAAAAAATTATATTGTTATCTGAATCTTTAAAAATAATTGCCGTCTGTAAAATGGCTATTGACACTATATGCTTTTCTTTTTATCAGAGAATTCTATCCCTGTAAAGCGTGTGTCTCTTTGTTGTCATAAATATATATTCTTCTCCTCTCTTCTAGATGATGAGCTATAGGGCTGTATCTTTTTTCATGGTAGTGGGGATGCTTTTATATTTGTTTGCTGTCTGGGCTTAAGCTTATAAGCACCCAGTTCATAATTGTATTGATGATGAGGTGATATCTCTGCTAGATCTTGGTGTAGAGAGACCTCGGGAAGCGATGATGCTTAGAGCTCCCGAGACCGAAGCCCTTTATGAGGGCTCTGCCCAGAAGGGCTTCGGGGTTTCAAGTCTAGCCCTAGATAAGGGCCCCGTGCCGCTGGGCTTAAAAGCCACCAGCGAACCCATAGAGATCCCTAGATCTCTGTTGGGAGGTGGAAGTCCCTCGATGCCACAGGATCAAAACCCTGTGGATCAGGAAGCACAGCAATCCAAAACAAAAGAATATCAGCGATAATCAACAACCATCGGGGACAAGCGGATTGTGAATGGAGACGCGCGGATGCTGAAGATGGGTGTCGTAAGGGTATCGATAGCTGCTAGTAGTGATGAGCCGGGAGAGGATCTTCTCGAGGCATCGAAGATCTTTGTAAAGACTTTGAAGGAGTGTCTAGGAAGTATTATTATTTATCTAGGAGGTTACTGGGGCTTAATGAAATACATAGCTGAGTATGCATGTAGTATTGATATACCATGTGTCTTTATCCTTCCAGAAAACCCGAGAGAAGATCCTCCTAGGAAGCCGTGCTTCTACCCAGTATATACGGGACTCTCAATGAGGCAGAGATCCGAGACCCTGGTTCTATCAGGAGATCTTCTAGCATCTCTCGGAGGGGGAGTAGGCACTATAGTTGAGATCTTCATGGCATATGCTAACTCGATCCCATCCTACGTGTTATTAGGATACGGGCTTGATAGCGATAGGATCGAAGGATTCACCCCATATGCTGACTATAGAAGATTAGCGATCATAAAGATCTTCAAGAGGGACCCTGTCGGGATGGCAAAAGAAATATGTAGAGATATATCACTTAATCCCATAGAAGAATCTCATCGCACGAGAGGAAAATTCCAAAGGGTCGAGAGATTGGGCTAAGAAAGGAATATATTCGCATAGTAAAGTGTATTAAAGAGAATCATTCCGTGAGCGTTTCCCTTCTAATGGTACTTAATGGTGTTTCTAAATACTTGTATTTCCGTTAGTGGGGTTGCACCTAGGCTCGGGATCATTGGCTTCACCCGAGCCTCATGGGTGCCCGTCAAGCCCAACGCCGCGGGCCTCCCACCTGAGGATAAATACTCCAAGCCGATGTTTAT
>Ga0209670_100308_pt1 | contig 31204 bp, 30 predicted proteins | sample PerSpoBPS_BMetaG_FD_184741 | JGI IMG/M metagenome (GOLD analysis project Ga0209670, IMG submission 184741) | Thermal spring microbial communities from Yellowstone National Park, Wyoming, USA - Perpetual Spouter B (PS_B) MetaG (SPAdes) (version 3) | ecosystem: Environmental > Aquatic > Thermal...
CGACCGGGAGTGGCTTAACTACCAGTACGAGATCGGACGCCGCCATCACCGTGAGAAGAAGAATAAGACAGATAAGGTGAACTCGGTAGACCACATACCGTTGCGCTACATGATAGCGTTCATCGTACCCATAACCGCCACCATCAAACCCTTCCTCGCTAAAAAAGGGCACTCAGCTGAAGACGTTGAAAAGATGTATAACGCATGGTTTAAAGCTGTCACTCTGTCTGTCGCGCTGTGGAGCATACCTTACACAAACAAGGGCGAATGGTAAAACTTCCCTCTTCATTTAAACTATGGTGTCCCCTCTAAATAGTGTGTTACGATTTTCTTCAATGCTCTACGCATGGTCTCGGATATGGCTGAGGGAGATGTTCTCAGCTTCTCGGCGAGAGCCTTGGTAGTCGCAGTTTTAGGTGTCTCGAAATAACCTGTTTCCACCGCGGTTTTTAACAGGGCCGTCTGCTTCCTCGTCAAGGTGGCAGGCCCGTGACGTAGCCTGTTGACGGATACAAGCCTGTAGTAAATCCCATTTCTCTGAAGCTCCGCTGTGAAGGATTGGAGTTTTTTACGTGAGGGACAGATTATTTGCCAGCGCATAAGGTTGCTGCCTGAGCTGCAGTACTCTGACTCTAGGAAACACTTGCTGCTAACAAGAAGGGAATAAAGCATGCAGGTGGGTGTCTCAGCCACAGCGGCGTAATGGTTGTCGTAAATCTTAGAGATACGTGAAACACTTACAGCATACCGCTTCATGATTTCCAACATGTTTCTCGAATTGTTACTGCTGTTGATGACAATGTAGTGGCGGAGGACGCCGTCAACGGTCGTGTAGTCTTTTACCACTAGTTCACCACCTAATTCTTTCGACGCCGACAGGAAACAGCCATGGGGTACCCGCAGCTCAACGACAGCTCGTAGCAAATACCAAAATTACTATAAATTCATAGCCTTTAATAAGGTTTAATAATTATTTATATAAATACGAAAACCAAGCCAAACGTATAATAGATTTCATGTTTTCAGCCGCAACTTCAACAGCCATTGTAGCGGTGGGTTTACGCAAAGCTTGTTTCTATGATTTTAAAAAACGAATATGTGCGTGTTTTTAATTATTTTCTATTGAAATTATATAACATAAATTATTTATTGACTTACTGCATATTAGTTTCGCATTGAGTGAGAAAAGTTCTGGCACAGCAACCAGACGTAACGTGTTGAAGTATGCTGCAACCGCGGTGGTGGCAGGTGTTGTCGCTGGAGTAGGTGGATACGGGGTCGGAAGCACCGCAGTACAGCCGCAGACGATTACAAAGACCGAGAGGGTTACACAAACAGTGGGCGGTGCGACGACTGTTACCCAGACTGTTGGGACTACAGTAGTTCAGACGACCACGGTAACCGTAACCCCCACAAAGCCTAAGCCATCTCCACCGCCGGGGAGGACCGAGGTGAAGATAGGAGTTCTGGCACCTCTTGCGGCTAGAGAGGGTAAGGTACAGGAGAACTCTGCAAGGCTTGCTGTTGAAGAAATCAACGCGGCGGGAGGCATACTTGGACTACCGGTCAAGCTTATCGTAGCGGACGACAAACTATCCGCCGATACAGCGGTAGCGGAGTTCAGGAGGCTTGTCACAGTTGAAAAAGTAGACATGATTACGGGTGGCTTCTCAAGCGGTGTGATGACCGCCACCATGGAGCCTATGGCTGAGCTAAAGACAATCTTCTTCGCCGACGCCTCCTCACCTGCTCACTCCAGGAAGGTAGGCTCCAACTACGAGAAATACAAGTACTGGTTCAGGATAACACAAAACAACGGCATAACATTTGCCCTCGACGGAGCAGAACAAATAGACTACCTTAAGAAAAAAGGGGTGTCCATCGATAAAGTTTACCTAATAAGGGATGAACATGTCTGGGTCGATGAATGGGAGCCTCTTCTGACAAAGCTACTCGCCGAAAGGAAAGTTGAGATCGTGAAGTCTGTGAAGGTTCCGCGCGGTTTCACAGAGTATGAGCCCTTGATACTTGAGGCGGCTAGGCTTGGTGCCCAGGCAATTTTCATGGCCCTAGCTATATCGGGAACAGGCGATGTCCTAGCAAAACAATGGGCCACACTAAAACAGCCGCTGCTGTTGATTGGACATGACCTAGCAACCATTGACTTAGGATATTGGGATAAGACAGGTGGAGCGGGCGAATACGTGATCTTTATGGCTGACGGCGGTGTGGTAGGTACTGCTCCGCCAACTGACATTGCGAAGAAGTTTATCGAGAACTATACCAAGAAGTACGGGTATCCACCTGAAGCCCACCAAGGCTACGGAGCCTATGACGCAGTCTACCTCTACAAGAAGGTTGTCGAGGAGGCGGCGTTGGCGGGTGAGAAAAATCCCTTCGACTCAGACACCCTTGTCCCCTACATAGAAAGGTATACCTACAACAACCCCTTTGTATGGACAAGGAAGGTCGCCTTTTACCCGAAAGGCTCGTGGGGGCCTGACGGAACACGCACCGACCACGACCTGATATGGGGCGATGACTACGTAAAGAACTGGATGTGCCAGTGGCAGGGAGGAAAACAGATGGTGCTACAGCCAGACTGGCTGAAGAACGCTGACCTCAAGCTCCCACCATGGTTCCGATAAACAACACAGAGCTAACAATAAACTCACACCACTCATTTTTTTCCACACTACGGTGACTCTCATGCTATCCCCAGAAATACTTATAACAATACTGATTTATGGGGGAACTTTAGGCGGAGTTTTAGCCCTTCTCTCATCCGGGTTTACAATGATTTTCGGCGTCGTCAGAATTTTGAACATGGCCCATGGCGCGTTCTTCGCTATGGGAGCGTACATAGCATACACTATCGTTGCATCGCTTGGAACCGCCCCTGTTTTCGCGACAGCCCTCGCCGCGGTCTTGGTGGGGGCGATAGGTGCAGCTGTGTACAGGGCCCTCCTAGCCCATATAAAGGGTCTGGAGGCAACAGTTATAATCGTGACCCTTGCCCTGGCCTTGATACTTGAGCAGCTTTTGCTTATACGTTTTGGAGAACACGGCCTCAACCTCTCCCCGATAGTCGCAGGTGTTGTGGAAATTTTCACCATACCCATCTCAGCCATACGGGTCTTGGCTTTGGCGGTCTCGATGGTGACGCTAGCCCTCCTAGCCGTCTTCATCTCAAGAACTAGGACGGGCAAGGAGATAGTTGCTGCGTCACAGAATCTAGAGGGAGCTGTGATAATAGGTCTTCATATCGAGAAACTCTTCCTTTTAAGCGTCTTCGTTTCATCTGTCCTAGCAGGCCTCGGGGGGGCGCTTTACGCACAGGTTTACGGTGTCAATCCCTTCTTGGTTCTAAGGGTCCTTGTGCTTGCCTTCGCCATAGTCATCTTCGGAGGACTCGGGTCGTTAAAGGGTAGCGTGGTAGCATCCTTCATCATGGGCTACATCATAATACTGGTGACAATGTTGCTTGGGGCCAGGTGGTCTGAGATGGTCGCCCTTATGACAATTATCGCCGCCCTCGTGATTAGGCCAAACGGCCTATTCGGGGTGAGAGATTGAGAAAGGCGTGGCTTAGGAACTATATCGGGAACCTAGTGGGTGTGGCCGTTCTAGCCGCTGTGTTTGCCCCCCTTCCGTTTATGGTTGACGAGGCCTTGTCGTATGTTCTTGGCATGGCTTTTCTTTTCGTGCTCCTTGCCATTAGCTGGGACCTTGTAACCGGGTACACCGGCGTGGTCAACCTCGGCCTCACAGTCTTCGTCGGGTTGGGCGGATATGCCAGCGGCCTTCTACAGGAGGCCGGCAGGCTAAAGGGTACAGAGCTCGCGTTCATTTCCGAACTATCGGGGCTGCCCGTCTACGCCACAATCTTGATCGGCGGCCTTGTCGCAGCGGCTGTCGGCCTTGCGATTGGTGTGGCGACGCTTAGGCTCAAAGGCTGGTACTTCGCCCTCGTGACAGCAATACTGCCTCTGGTGTTTGTCCAGACAACGTATGTCTGGAAGGACGTTTTCGGGGGTGAGGAGGGTTTTGTTGTGCATGCCCCACTAGGTACCACTGTTGTTGAAAAATACTACGCGGCGCTGGCTATGTTACTTCTCTGTCTTGTATGCGTACTAGCGGTCACCGCAAGCAGGGTTGGGATGAGGTGGAAGGCTGTCAGGGATGATGAGGTTTTGGCGGAGGCTCTTGGTTTTTCAACAACACGGTACCGTGTGGCAGCCTTTGTTCTGAGCTCGTTCATAGCCGGGGTGGCTGGGGCGGCGACCGTCCACTACAGGCTTGTGGCAAACAACGACCTCTACGATGTCCCGTTGCTACTGCTGGTTATCTTAGCTGTTGTGGTTGGCGGAGCAGGGACCGTATGGGGCCCCGTGGCCGGCGGATTCATAGTTTTCTCGGTCAAAAACTGGTGGTTAAAGCCGCTTGTCTACGGATACATATGGCCGGCCGGGATTCCGCTGAATGATGACATGATTCTCTACGCTGCCTTGGTTGCGATAGCCATTTTAAGACCTCACGGACTCTGGGGCAGCTTGGTTAAAATACCTAAAGCCTTCTCCCACAGGTTTAACCGCGGCCCATTACAACCTAAGATGCCACTATCACGTGCAGGGCGTTAGACGAAATAGAGTCTGTCAATGTTCATATGACGCGCGTCGGCCTTCTCAATTATTTCACCGTTCGCCATTATGCATATTCTGTCCGAAACGTCATTAGCGAGCTTAACGTTCTGCTCAACCATCAAGATGGGCAGCTCGCTTCTTATCCTCTTTATCACATCACGGATGCGTGAAATGACTATGGGTGCCAGGCCGAAGGATGGCTCGTCTAGAAGCAGTATCTTCGGATTAGCCATTAAAGCCCTTCCGATGGCGGTCATCTGCTGCTCACCCCCGCTCGAGAACTTTGCCAAGCTGTTCCGCTTCCTTTTCAGCTCTGGGAACAGGTTGTAGACCATCTCCAATCTGTCGTCAACGTTATTTCCCTTAGCCCCTAACATCAGGTTGTCTTCTACCGTCATATCGGGGAAAAGCTGCCGCCCCTCCGGACACAGGGTTATACCCCGTGAAACGCGTTGATGTGTCGGCAGCTTGCTTATGTTTTCGCCGTTGAAAAAGATTTTTCCCTCAGTTTTTACCGTGCCCATTACGGCTTTCATGAGAGTGGTCTTCCCCGCCCCGTTAGGCCCCAGCACAGCGACGGTCTCACCCTTCCCAACCTCCAAGTCAATACCCCTAAGTATCAACGCCTTATCGTAGTAGGCTTTCAAGCCCTGTATCTCGAGAACTTTCACACCTCCACCCTCTCTGGCTGCTCGTAACCCGTCCCTAAATATGCCTCGATAACGGCGCTATGCGTCACTACTTCCTCTGGAGTGCCGTCGCAGATTTGTTTCCCCTGGTTAAGGACTATGACTCTCTCCACGTTGTCGAAAAGCTCCCGCAGCCTATGTTCCACAATAACCAAAGTCATACCCCTGTCTCTTAAGGAGCGTATTAAGCTGCTGAGCTCAGCACCCTCCTTGGGGCTTAGCCCCGAGTATGGTTCGTCGAGGAGCAGTAGCTTGGGGTTTGTGGCTAGGACCAAGCCTATGTTTAACTTCCGCAGCTCCCCCATCGAAAGCTCCTTCGCAAGATATCCTTTCTTCCCCTCAAGCCCCAGCTCCGAGAGATATGTATCCGGCGTATCAGTTACTGTTTGAAAGTTTTCAAGCACGGTCATGTTCTTGAAAACCCTAACGATTTGAAAAGTTCTCGCGATGCCCATCTTCACCAGCTGGCTTGGACGCCTTCCCGTTATATCCCGTCCCATAAACTTCACCCTGCCTTTAGTTGGCTTCATGTGCCCAGAGACTACATTCAGGAGTGTGGTCTTTCCCGCCCCGTTGGGTCCAATTATCCCAACACACTCTCCTTGGTTTACCTTAATGCACACGTCGTGGAGAGCTTCTATACCGCCAAACCTCTTGGTGATGTTTAAGCACTCCAGCACCACGTCCCCCATCGCTTCCTTCAGCCCCCCGCCTCGGCCAGAGATTTTTCAGTAAGTGACTCAAGCAGAACCTGTAGGTGGCTCTTTATGTGTGTGGTGGAGCGTTCAAGACCGTAGAGTCGAGAATCTCTAGAAAGTTTCTCCACCTCATTTAAGTCGTCCAAAATCCTACGAAGTCTTGCGTAGATTATTTCAATATTTTCCAAACACTACACCTCCTTAACAATTATGCGTTTTGACTTGCCTTCATATCTTGGGAGAGTGTTTTCGGAGACGAATTCAACGATGGGTGTAACGAATATCAGGCTTCTTCTAAGCTCACTAATTATTTGTTCGCGTAATTGAGGTGTGTCTTTAGCATTGGCAAGCTCTACCCTGATCGTTAGGCTCCCGCCGGTAAGAGATTTATCTACAATTATCTGGTATTCCAGCACCTCAGGGAATTTTAGCAGAGCTTCCTGTATGGTGCTGGGCCATATCTTGGCACCCTTATAGTGTATTACGTCATCAACCCTGCCCTTAATCCACCTGCATCTTGGGAAGGCGTCCCTACCGCATTCGCATCCGTCGTAGTCTAGGACGGTTATATCTCTCATGCGGTATCTTATTAGAGGCATAGCCTCCTTCGTGAGTGTTGTTACTACCATCTCACCCTCCTCCCCAGGCTCGACTGGCTCAAGTGTTTCAGGGTCAACTAGCTCCAGGAATATTTGGTCGACCCAGAAGTGGAAGCCCTGCTCATACTGGCACTCTATGCCCGCGCCTGGGCCGAGCGTCTCAGTAGCCCCGTAAACGTTTCTCGCCCCGCCGCCTTTTTCACGTAGGCCGTAGCCCTCCTCAATTCGACGTCTCAACTCCTCCGTCCACATCTCAGCCCCCGGCATTGTGATCCTAAGGTTGAGCTCTTTGGCTGGGTCAATCCCTTGTTTCCTGAGCTGCTCAAGCACATAGAGCTCGTAGGACGGCGTGCCTGTCATGACTGTCGGCTGGAAGTCCTTCATAATCATAACAAGGGCCTCTGTCCTCCCAACGCTCCAAGGAATAACAGACGCGCCGACTAGGTGTGCTGACTGGTGGAACCCTAGACCCCCTGTGAAGAGTCCGTAGCCGTAGATGTTTAGAAGGATATCTCCTTTTCTAACCCCGGCTGTGACAAGGCATCTGGCCATGAGGTTCATCCATGTTTCATAGTCTTTGAAGGTGTATGGTCCGACAACCGGTTTCCCTGTTGTGCCGGAGGTCATGTGCCAGCAGATAAGTTCCTCTCTTGGGACGCACAGGAAATCACCACCGTAGGGGTAGCTGTATTTCCGCAAGTCGTCCTTAGTGGTGAACGGGAACCTTTTGATGTCGTCAAGGGATTTGAGGGTGTCAGGACTAAGGTTGTATTCTTTGAATTTTTCCCTGTAAAACCTGCTTCGTTCATAGACATATCTCAGAATATGTTTCAGCCGTCTAAGCTGCAGTGCTTCAAGTTCGTTTCTTTTCATAAGTTCAACACATGGCTCCCAGTACATTTCCCTGCTAAAGGTCTGCATCAAGGACTACTATTGTGGAATCTAAAATAAAAATTATTATTAACAACGATGCTGGACGCTGGAAATCTTTGTGAAAATTTTTTACGAAAATATGCGTGTTTTTTGTTACTTTTTTCCGCTAATTATATAGCTGTCATTTTTCCATAAAAAATTCGGATGGGGAGAACAGTTCCAAACGCACCCAACATAAGAATTCTTCAGTCGATTAAGGGTGGGAGCTACATCGTTTCCGTTCCAAAATGGTGGGTTGAGAAACATCAGCTGAAACCGGGTGAGGAGCTTTTCACGGTGGAGGACGGCTGCTCTCTAAGGTTTTCAATAAGAAGCCCCCTGCTACTTCGGAGGAGGATTGAGCTGGATTTAGACCGGTTAAGCGATATGAAATCCGTTAGATACTGCATCCTTACGTACTACATGCAGGGCGCATATGAAATAATGGTGAAATCCTCGGATCAGATACCGCAGGAAAAGAAGAAGAAACTAAGAGAAATAAGGTATGACATTCCTGAGTTGGAGATAATGTATGAGAACTCTAACAGCATTGTTTTCAACGTCTCAACTGAGTTGGAGAAGACGAAGATAGATGAGATGGTTTACGCCATCCACGACATGTCTCTACTCACACACAGGGACGCTATTAACGCTCTTGTTGAGAACAACCTGAAACAGGCGCGCGAGGTTCTTAAACGTGAAAAAAACATGTTGGTTGTGTATAGGAGGCTGATTAGAAGCCTATCCCTCTGCAGCGTGCATCCCGAAATAGCTTATAGAGTTGGGATTAAAGACAGCAATGAACTTGTCATATATGCTCTGCTTGCCAGAGATCTCCACAGGATTTTCTACCATTGTCTGTATCTTGCAAGGCATTTTGTGAAGCTGGGGCGCGAAATAAAATCTGCTGCAGCCACCCCGTCGGTAAAGGCTTTATCGGAGCTGACGTATAGAATGCAGGAGCTTGCGGTTGAAGGTTTTATCGACAGAGATTTCCGCAAGGCCTTGACTGTAACATCACTCATGGAGGAGGTGAGGACTGTTGAGGAAAGGCTCAGCGTGGAGGTCATGGAAAATATCAGGGATCTGGAGGAGGCTGTTACACTTCTTTCTGTGGCAAGGGACCTCAGGCGTGTCGCAGGACATTGTGTGGCTATCGCGGACGCAACAGCTAACAGGGTCTTCAACCCATTGAGGAGTTGACCGATATTATGCGTCTTTCAAGCATTTACTCGAAGAAATTATATAAATAACTTCGAAAAATTAAATGCGTAACTTTCTTCCTTTCCCTTTAAGAATGGCTGATATAGTAAAAATACCAACGTATTGTTACCAGTGTGTATGTGGGCCCGATCTGTTAAAGGTTGTTGTTAAAGACGGTGTTCCAGTAGCTGTTGAACCCAACTTTGACGCTGCTGAGATGCATCCCGCTGCGGGTAGGGTATGCGTCAAGGCGTATGGGCTGGTTCAAAAAATGTACAACCCTCACAGGGTTAAGCAGCCCATGGTTAGGCAGAATAAGAGGAAGGGTTTTGACCAAGATCCTCAGTGGGCCCCTGTGTCGTGGGATGAGGCCTTAGACCTTGTGGCCGAAAAACTTTCCGAAATCAGGAAAAAAGGGTTGGTGGACGACGCGGGCTACCCAAGGCTTGCGGTCACACTGGGGGGAGCTGGGACGCCGCAGGCATATTTCGGCACACTCAACGCACTCTTCGCGGTTTGGGGGCCTATAGACTTCAGCCTAGGAAGCGGCCAGGGGGTAAAGTGCTACCATACGGAACACCTGTTCGGAGAGTACTGGCACAGAGCCTTCATCGTAGCCCATGACGCCCCCTACACAAAGCTTGTAATCTCGTTCGGACATAACGATAACGCCGCCGGCGGGGTTACGGGTGTTTGGAGGAACGCTGAAGCTAGGGCGCGTGGTATGAAATGGGTTCAGGTCGAGCCGCATCTCTCAGTTACGGGTGCAACCGCAGATGAGTGGATCCCCATCAAGCCGAAGACAGACCCAGCCTTTCTCTATGGCATGCTGCACTCCGTTCTCTTCGAGCTTGGTTGGGAGAAGAACGCAGACCTAGAATTTCTCAAATGGAGGACTAACAGCCCATACCTTATAGGCCCAAACGGTTACTATCTAAGAGACCCTGTTAGCAGGAAGCCGTTGATATGGGATGCGGTTGGGGAGGCCGCGCGGACATATGATGATAGGCGGTTGACGGCTCCGGCGCTGACCGGCGAATATATTGTCACCAAAGCTGTGGAGATAGGGCCTGACAATGAGGTCTTTGAACACACAGACGTTGCCGGCAGAACCGCCTTCACCCTACTTCTCGAACATATGAAAAAGTATACACCGGAGTGGGCCGGCAAGCTATGTGACGTCAACCCGTCAACCATTAGACGCCTAGCACGTGAATTCGTTGAAAACGCCATGGTTGGAGCAGATGTTGTCATAGACGGTGTCAGGCTTCCTCTGAGACCTGTAGCCATCCTCCTTGGGAAGACTGTTTCAAACGGCTGGGGAGCCTACCAAGCTGTCTGGGCTAGAACCGTCCTCCAGATGCTTGTCGGGGCTATTGAGGTCCCAGGTTCGATACTGGGTGTTACAATCAGGCTTAACAGGCCGATGTTTGACAGGCTTGAAAGCGTTAGGATCGGTGTTGACGGCTTTATGGCACAGCACCTCAACCCTACAGACAGGGAGAACTGGGAGGCCAAGCCTAAGGTTAGAAACGCTTACAAAACCCTCAGCCCACTAGTCCTAGACTCCTCGTGGAGCCAAGCCCTCGGCCCAGCCCACCTTCCATGGCTCTTCATGAAACACCCGCCTCAAAACTGGCCAGCCCCGACGCCGCCCGATGTATGGATGATATACAGGACAAATCCGCTGATATCTGGCTGGGACCCGGACCTCATAGCAGAGTGTCTTAAAGACTTCCCATTCATAGTTGCCTTCGCATACACCCATGACGAAACCAACTGGTTCGCAGACGTTCTTCTCCCTGATAACACGGACCTAGAGGGAATACAGCTTTACAGGGTTGGGGGCACAAGCTATCAGGAGCAGTTCTGGAGCTACATGGGTGTTGCCATTAGGCAGCCCGTGGCTAAACCCCCCTACAACACCATGGATATGACTGATATAGCGACAGAGCTCGCCGACAGAATAGGCCTCCTTAGGGAATACAACATGGCGATAAACAACGGTGTTCTAGGTTTCAGGCTGAAGACACCGCTATATGACTACAGCCTCGACCCGGATAAGAAGTACAAAGCAGAGGAGATATGGGACAGGATTTGCAGGGCCGCCACCATGACACTAAGCAACGGCAAACACGAATACGGCCTTGACTGGTTTAAGAAAAACGGCTTCTACCTTATTCCCTACAAGCAAATAAACTGGTACCTGCACCCTGTTATGGTAGCTAAGAGGTTAAGATACGAACTCCCATACCAGGAGAGGGTGTCCCGTGTAGGGCAGGAGCTGGGACGCCGTTTACATGAGCATGGAATAAAGTGGTGGGATGCACAGCTCGAGGAGTACAGCCCCCTCCCCGAGTGCCATGATTTCTCAAAGATATTTGAGAATGTTACAAAAATCTTCGGCAAAAAACCTGAAGAATACAGCTTCTGGTTGGTTACCTCCCGGAGTATGCAGTATGCATGGGGCGCCAATGTCGGAATCCCCGTCCTTGCCGATGTTGCCTCACTTGTGAGAGGACACCGGGCTGTTATGATGAACGAGGAAGTTGGGAGGAGGATGGGTTTGAAAGACGGGGATGAGGTTTGGATAGAGTCTGCTGTAGGAAAGGTCAGAGGCAAAGTTATGTTAAGACAGGGGATAAGACCCGACACACTGGTTGCGCTACAGCAGTTCGGCCACTGGGTCACCCCTGTTGCGAAGGACATAGGATTACCTAACATGAACCAGCTCGTCCCCCTGGCCTTAGAGACGACGGACGGCACTGGCAGCGGCTCCGATTTGATTAAGGTGAGGGTTGAGCGGGTGAGAAAATGACGCGGTGGGGCATGGTAGTAGACCTAAGCCGGTGCGTCGGATGCCAGACATGCACTATTGCCTGCAAGCTCGACAACGGGACGCCTCCCAATATCTACTGGAGGCTTGTAAGAGATGTAGAAGTAGGTCGCTACCCCAACGTCAAGAGGTTTTTCCTACCACTGCAGTGCATGCACTGCGCGGAACCCCCATGCCTCACCGTCTGCCCGACAACAGCTACACAGAAAAGGAAAGACGGCATAGTATACATAGACTACTCAAAATGCATAGGATGTGGCTACTGTATCCTAGCATGCCCATATGACGCCCGCTGGCTGATAAAGGGCAGGAAAGGATTTTTCAACAATCTTTTGACAGAGCCTGAAAGGCTCAGCCCGTTAAGCGATAAGGTGGGGGTGTGTACAAAATGTGATTTCTGCATGGACAGGGTTGACTACGGCCTTTCAAATGGCATGAAGCCGGGTGTTGACCCTGATGCAACACCGATGTGTGTCAACTCTTGTATAGCGAGGGCGCTTGTCTTCGGCGACCTCGACGACCCAGAAAGCGAGGTCTCAAGACTTATCAGGGAGAAGAACGGTTTCAGGCTTCTGACGGAGATGGGGACAGACCCCTCAGTCTACTATGTTTGGTGATTGATATGATGCTTGAGAGACAGAAGGTATGGGAGTGGCTGGCGTATGGAAACTTCCTTCTAGGAGGGATGGGCGGGGGAGTATATGCAGCCGCTTTTCTCCTTAACATGCCTGACATGTTTATCACGGTAGTCTCTCTCGTGTTGGTGGTTGGCGGGCTTCTCTGCGTGGCGGCGGAAGCAGGTAGTCCAACAAAGGCCTATAATGTAATCCGGAACTTCAAGACCTCATGGATGTCTAGGGAGGCCGTGGCGGCGTCAGGATTTATCCTCTTCACCTTCCTCGACATCGTCGCCCCAAACCTGCTACTAAAAATACTTGCATGGCTCTGTTCTCTCACCTACCTCATAAGCCAGTCCTTCATGCTTGCAGCAGCCAAGAAGATACCCGCTTGGAACACACCCGCAACCCCTCCCCTATTCATATCCCTAAGCATACTCGCCGGTGTTGGTGTACTAAATATATCCTCCACCCATTCCATAACGCTGACCCTTGCAACTCAAGTCGTATCACTCACAACTGTTCTCTTGGCGGCATCATACATAGCTTGGCCGGGTGCTACGCTGCATTTCAAAAGGGCGCTTGCTGAGGAATGGAACCTGGCCTACCTGGCTGTAGCCATAGTGGTAATGGCTCTTGGATTGGCTTCAAACATGGAGTGGGCCCATCCCTACGTTGTGGCCGCCGCCCTGCTGGGCGGCAGCAGCTTGGCGAAATACACAATCATCATAAGAATGTCCTATAAACTACCAGTCCTTCCACCACTCGACTTAAGATAGTTTACCGAGTTACTGAGGCCCAGTACCTGTCAACTTCATCCTGTATCTGTTTTATCAAGTCGTCCCGTCTGACTGGTTTAAAGAGATGTTCAAACCTTTTCTGCGTCTTAAGGTAATCCTCCACCGGTCGGCGGCTGCGGGGTATGTAGGTGTGCCTCACCTCTCCGTAAACCGCCTCCTTTAATGGAAACAGCCCCGTCTCGACGGCCAGCTTGTCTATCTTTATTGTCTGGCTTGGGTCTGAGCCCCATCCTGTTGGACATACTCCAAGCCCTAGGAAGAGCTTCGGCCCCCTCATTTTAGAGGCTTTCTCAAACTTTCTAAGCAGGTCGACGGGCCTTGACGCGGCCACGGTGGCAACGTATGGCGGCTTATGGGCCCTCCATATCTCGAACAAGTCCTTCTTCGGAAGCATGTTCCCCTCCGGTGTTGTGGTTGTTCTGGCGGCTGGGGGTGTCGAGCTCGAGAACTGAAAACCTGTGTTTCCATAGGCTTCGTTGTCATAGACAAGGTAGTAGAAATCGAGTCCTCTATGGATGGCCGCAGATGTGGCCTGAAGCCCTATGTCAAATGCAGCCCCATCCCCCGTTAGGAGCAGGACTTTTACGTCATCCCGCTGGAGCTTTCCTTTCTCAATTTGAGCGAGTATCCCATCCACTAGTCCTTGGGCTGCAGCCGGTCCTGCAGGGAACGGTGCGAAAAGCATCGGGTTATTTATAGAGGTGTAAGGGTAGAGCTCTAGCAACGCCAAACATCCTGGAACACTCACCACAATAGTATTAGGCCCCAACACCTTCAAAGCCAGCTTCAGTATCGCTGAGCCACCGCATCCGGCGCATAGCGGCGACCCCGGTGTCAGGAGGTCGAACTTAGGTGTGTCCTTTAAGGTCCTGAAGACTGTGTCCTCAGACACGATGCCCCACCTCAAGCACGTCTGGTGAAATACCTGCCAGCCGGAGATACTCTTTGAGCTTCATCCAGTCGTCTGCCCTAAACAGTAGTATTGGCTGACGTGGGATGTTCTTTGTTCTGCATGCTTCGGCACAGGTCTTCACCATGTATTCAATCTCTTCAACGCCTAGGCTTGAGCCGCCAAGACCTCCTACAAATGACAGAACGGCTTCAGGCCGCTGCTGGAGATGGTAAAGGGCTTCAACAACCTCGGGGTATAGTGCTCCACCCCTGCCCGGAGCGAGGTTTTGCTCAAAAACCGCCACCCCCCTGCATCCAGCAAGAGCTTGAGCGAGCTCCTCACGTGGAAAAGGCCTTATCATTTTCAGCTTAACCATCCCAACCCTGTACCCCCTCTCCCGCAACCTTTTCACACCCGCCCGAATAATTGAGCTGTAGGAGTTTGAGCAGACGACGGCGTAATCTGCGTCATCCATATAGAGCCGCTCTACGACCTCATGTTTTCTCCCGAATATTTTTTCAAAATCATTCGCCGCCTCCTTGAAAACGTCTTTCGCCAGAAGAGAGGCTAAATGGATCTGGTGCTTGAAGAAAGTGTAGGGGACGCCCTCAACCACTGTGGGCCCGTATGCAACAGCTGTTCCGCCTCCTTGTAGTGGTTTTGGATATCTGTAGGGTGGGAGAAACTTAGAAACCATTTCTTCCTCAGGTATATTTACTGGTTCGCGGGCGAATGAGAGGACAAAGCCGTCTAGGTTGACTATGGCTGGGAGCAGGATTCTGCCGTCCTCAGCAACCCTGTATGCAAGGAGTATAAGGTCTAGCACTTCTTGACAGGTTTCGGCATGGAGCTGGATGAAGCCGCTGTCCCTGGCCGCTAAAACATCACCGTGCTCGACCTGCAACACCATAGGCATACCAACCCCCCTCGCGACATTAACCAATACAATAGGGGCCCTCCAGCCGGCAACCGTGTAAAGTGCTTCGAAGGCGTAGAAGAGGCCTTGGCTTGAGGTGGCTGTGAACGCTCTCGCCCCGGTCAATGCGGCAGCCCCGGCGGCCGTTATCATGGAATGCTCAGACTCAAAGTTTACATATCTTGCCTTCAAAACCCCCTCAGCTACCCATCGCGAGAGTGTTTCCACTATCTCAGACTGAGGTGTTATCGGGTATCCAGCGACGTAGTCAATGTCCGCAATCCTCGCACCCCACGCAGCCGCTGTATTCCCAGTCATCATCTTCATCATGCCGTAACACCCTCCAGCTTAATCGCCTTAATAGGGCATTCAACATAGCATATGAGACATCCTTTACAATTTTCATGGTCTATGTACGGTGTTAGTTTTTCATCCACGGTGATGCATGCATCGGGGCAGTACACATAGCAAACCATGCAGCGTGTGCATTTCGAGTAGTCTATCACAGGGGTTGAAAGCCTCCAGCTGCCGGTTTTCTTAAGCCTGCTGTTACCGCCCTCCAGCACCATAGCTGTCGACACAGAGGGGGGGAGGTAGGGTATGCTTACTACACCCACCACTGTTACGTTCTCCTCAGCTGATTGTGAGGTCATAATCTCAACCGTAGGTGCGTTACTGTAACATTCTTTCGCCAGCTTGACATTCAACTCAACCAGTTCATTCCTCAGCCCCAATTCCTCCATCTCCTCGACAACAGCCTTCTCAACTGATTCCCACCTCGCTATACCCAACACCTTACAACCTAGCGCCGCAAGGCCCGAGCTGATGGCGCTTCTTTGCCCTAAAAGCCTTGACGCCCGCGTGGTCACGTCATATGCCACGGTTGTGTATAGTGGGTCGGATAATGTGAAGTCTGATGCGTTAACAATTAGAACACCTCCATGCTTCAGGCCTTGGAGAGGGCTTGGTGTGAGTGTTAGAAGGCTTGGGTCCGCGACTATCACGGTGTCCGGGTTAAAAATGTACCCCCTTCCATCTACCTTCTCATCCGATATCCTGACGAAGGAAGTCACATGGGCCCCGCGTCTCTCAGGCCCGTACATGGGTGAGTCTTGGACATCGTATCCTTCATAGAAGGCTGAGGTGCCAATAATCCTTCCAGCAGTCTTGATACCTTGCCCGCCCCGTCCGTGAAGCCTTATTTCCAACTTCATGAGCGTTTTATCCCGTTATTAATTTGGTTATCTCATTTATTCCTTTTACTACTAATTATATAAATTGGATTCATCTGTCTAAATAAACATGGCATGCAAAACTATGTGTCATGGGCGGGGAATGGGTCGGCCGCCACGTAGCGGTCATAGACACTTTTGGTTACGGCTACAGTGGTGCCGTGGCCAGCTATGTTGTAAAGGGGTATGAGGAAGTCGCCCTAGTTGATGTAGGGTACTCGACGACCGCTGGTAACGTTGTCAAAAGCCTGAGAGAGCTTGGTGTCGAGTTCGACAAGGTCAGATACATATTTCTTACACATTTCCACCTAGACCATGCGGGGGGTTCACATAAGCTCCTCCAGCATCTGCCAAACGCTACCCTCATAGTCCATGAAGGAGCCATAAGACACCTTATAGACCCCTCAAGGCTTGTTGACGCTGCTGTAGCCGCCTTCGGAGAGGACATGGCACAGCATATAGGCACGCTTGAGCCCTTACAGCCTGAACGCATCGAGCCCGCGGCTGAAACGGTATACGAGCTTGGAGGGGTATCCCTAGAAGTTTTAGCAACACCGGGACACGTCCCAAGCCACATCTCCCTATACCTTGAGGCAGAGGATGCGGTCTTCACGGGTGACGCGGTAAACGTTAGACATCCAGCTCTGCCTATGCCGCTGCCAGCGGCCAGCCCACCCATATACGACATCGACGCCGCGATCCAAAGCCTAGAGAGGCTCAAAAGCCTCAAACCCAAAACACTTTACACACCGCACTATGGGGTGAGGGGAGTAAATGGCGGCTACTTTGACGAGGAGGCGGAGGCTATAGAATGGTGGAGGAATGAGGTGGGAAGGATGCTCAATGAAGGTTTGAGGGCGGAGCAGATAGTTGAGAACATGCGGCAAACGCTCCTCGTGAAAGCAGGGCTGAAAACCTCAGAACTCGATGAATATGTTTCAAACATTTTGCTCGGTAGACTCCTCCGCATAAGCGTCCTCGGATACATGGGTAGGCTGATGCGGGGTCGTTAACCGTAGATATTTCTATAAATTCCGACTAAAGTATAAAATCAAAACTCCAATTTTCCACTTTGATGATGGCTCAGCAGGCCGCTGAAAGGCGCCCGACAGCCGAGGAGGCAGGCCTTGACAGGGCGAAGCAGCTGCAGGGTGAGCTTGTAAAATCCTACTACAGATGGGTTTGGAATGTTAGAAATAATGGCGGAAAAATAGCCTACTGTTTTGTAATGGCTAACCCTGCTGAGCTGCTGAGGGTCTTCGACATCGCCCCAGTCTACCCTGAGATAACGTCGCTACAGATTTCTTACAGGGGTGGGGCTCCTCAACTGATTAATCTGTCTGAAGAGTTCGGCTACTCAACCGACTGTTGCGGATATGTCAAAATGGGTGTTGCCACGGTTCTTAACAAGGGTCAGACAGCAATCGGAAACATACCCACACCCGACATGGCGATGCTCACATACTCAGGCTGCCAGATATACATACACTGGTGGGAGCAGTACCAGTACCTAACTAAAACACCCGTTTTCACGATTGACATACCATATGTGAGGGATTATAATGGGCATGTGGACAAGCACGACATAAAATATGTAGCTGCACAGCTTGAGGAGATAATTCCAGCCCTTGAAAGGTTTACAGGGAAAAGGTTTGACGAGGAAAAGCTGCGGGAATATGTCAGGCTTTCAGCGGAGGCATGGGAGCTGTGGAAAAGATGCCTGCACATGGGGAAGCTTAAACCCTCCCCAATAGATGCATACTTTGAAGCAATATACTACATGTCAGCCATAACCCTTATACGTGGTACGGAAGAGTGTGTAGACTTCTACCGCTTCCTACTGCAGGAGCTGCAGGAGAGGTATGAGAAAGGCATCGGACCCACACCGGATGAAAAGTTCAGACTCGTCTTTGAAGGTGTACCCAACTACCCGTTCTTTAAACGTTTCTGGAACCTGTTCAGGCAATGGAACGCAAGATGTGTGGCCGCCACATACCCCAAGGTCGCGGGGATGGTGGACGTCGACGCATTCACCATGAACCCTGAAAAACCGCTAGAGTCCATCGCCGAATACATGATACACGCCTACTGCAACTGGAACATGCAAATGAGAACTAACCTAATCAAAAAATATGTGAACGAGTATAGCGCTGACGGTGTTGTCATACACTCCATTAAAAGCTGCAGGTCGTTCTCAATGGGCCACGGCGACATAAGAGAATATCTTATCAAGGAGCTGGATGTGCCTGCGCTGCACATCGAGTCAGACCACGTCGACCCACGTTACTATGCCGAGGCCCAGCTCAAAAACAGGGTTGACGCCTTCTTTGAAAGCCTTTCCGTAAGGAAGGGGGTGTAGTTATGGCTGAGTTCTACGTTGCAGGTGTTGATGCAGGCTCCACATACACCAAGGCCGCTATATTGGATGATGCAGGGAACCTAGTCTCAACAGCTATTTTGATGACCGGGGTGAAAATAACGGAGGCTGCTAGAAAAGCCTACAACGAAGTCCTCCAGAAAGCAGGCATAAAAGAAAACGACGTGAAGTTCTTGGTTGGCACAGGCTATGGCAGATATAACATAACCTTCGGCAACATACAGGTGACTGAGATAAGCTGCCACGCCAAAGGCGCCCACTACCTTTTCCCCAAAACCCGTACAGTGCTTGATATGGGTGGGCAGGACACCAAAGCAATCAGGATAAACGATAGAGGCGAGGTTGTTGACTTTTGCATGAACGATAAATGTGCTGCGGGGACAGGTAGGTTTATCGAGGGAGCCGCCAAAGTCCTCGGCCTCAGCCTCAAAGAAGTTGGAGAGCTTTCCCTCAGAGGGAAGAAAGCGGTGAAAATATCCAGCACATGCGCCGTCTTCGCCGAAACCGAGACGATGGAGCAGCTTGCATGGGGAAACAGCATAGAAGACGTCCTCTACGGCGTCCACACATCTATGGCGATAAGGTCCATAGGGCTTTTGAGAAGGGTTGGTATAGAGCCTGAGGTAACGTTTACGGGGGGTGTTTCCCAGAACGTTGGGATGGTTAAATGTTTAGAGGAGCAGCTGAAGATGAAAGTTAACGTCTCACCATTGACAATGTACTGCGGCGCTATTGGAGCCGCTTTATTCGGGCTTGAGAAGGTCAGGGCCACCCCGCTTCCACAGGTGAGGTGATCTATGTGTTAACGGCTGGGATAGATGTTGGAACACGTAACACCAAGGTTGTTGTAATGGAGGAAGGTGCAAAAATACTGGCTAAAACAGTTTTAAAAACATCCTTCGACTTCAACAAAACAGCTAGAGAGGCCTTTACCGCCGCCCTAAGCATAGCCGGATTAGGTGAAAAAGAGATAGACTACATCGTTGCAACGGGTTTCGGCAGATATAGGGTAGAGTTCAGAGACATCAACGTCACAGACATAACAGCCCACAGCAGAGGGGCCAAGGCTTTGTTCCCGAACACAAAATCAATTCTCGACATAGGTGCGGGCAACAGCAGGGCCGCGAAAGTGGATGAGAAAGGCCGTGTCGTGAAGTTCAGGTCCACAGAAAAATGTGCCGCAGGGGGCGGAGGCTTTCTCGAGAAAATCGCCTTCTACACAGGCTTTGACGTATCCGAGATAGGGGAGGTGGCCCTCCGCTCAAAAAATCCGGTGCCGATTTCTACTGTCTGCTCGGTTTTCGCGGAGTCGGAGGTCATTAACCTGGTGACACAGGAGGTTCCGATGGAGGACATCCTCATGGGTGCTCATCTTTCTGTCGCCGGCAGGGTCCTTACTACTTTGAAACAGGTGGGTATAGAGCCTGAGGTGACGCTGACAGGCGGGCTTGTCCTAAACCCAGCCATACCCAAAGTCCTCGAAGAAAAGCTCGGATTAAAGGTCAACGCATCATCCGAGCTATTTTACGCAGGAGCCATTGGGGCGGCCTACTTAGGTTACAGGAGGCTGTTGAAGAAGCGGGAGGTGGAGGTTGTTGGAAAAGGTTCAAGCAGAACTTACGCATGAACAGTTTTTTGAAAAAGTTGTTGAAGATTCTTTTACAACATTCGAACAGGTTGCCGAGTGGAAGGAAAATCTTGGCCGGAAGCTGTTAGGGTACTTTCCGGTATATTTTCCGGAAGAGTTGGCGCATGCCTTAAACATGCTGCCTGTAAGCCTGCTCGGTGCATCCGGTAGACTAGCCCTGGACATAGCAACCGCTCACACGCAGTCGTTTGTCTGCAGCATAACCAAGAGCGTTTTCCAACTCGCAGCTCAAGACCTCCTCAAAACCTTCGATGCACTCATATTCTCAAACATATGTGACGTCGCCCGCAACCTATCAGGCATAATGAGGAGGAACTTTGGCGACAGGTTTCACATAGACTACATACACTATCCCATAAACAACACTTCTGAAAGCGCTGTCGACTACCTTACAGCAGAGTACAGGAGGGTTGTGGACGGACTTGAGAAAGTTACAGGCATGAAGCTTACCTACGAAAATCTGTTTGAAGCTATACAGCTTTTCAACCGTAAAAGGATGTTGGTTGAAAGCCTAGTCGAGTTAAGACGTGAAAAGCCATGGCTGGTACCATACCATGAATACTATATGGCGGTTAGGGCGGGAGGCTTCACCCCTGTGGAGCACTACATCGGGCTTCTGGAGAGATACATTGAGGAGGTTAAAGCTAGGGATGTGAGACCCGCCGACAGGGTACGGGTACTGGTTGTAGGAGATTTCTGCGAACAGCCACCAATCATGTTCATGAAAACAGTCGAGGATGCTGGATGCTACATCGTTGGAAGCGAGTCACTGATAGGGGCGCGATGGATTGGACAGGTCGAAGCAGATATGGACAACCCGTTAAGAGCACTTGCGAAGGCTTATGTGAAAAACAACAAACCACTCACGGTCAGATACCATCCTAGGGTGGATAAACAGGCTTATCTAATCGACCTTGTTAAAAGGTCGAGGGCGGAGGGTGTTCTGTTCCTGACTCCAAAATTCTGCGAACCAGCCCTCTACGACTACATGATATACAAGTCAGCTCTCGAAAAACATAACATCCCCTACCTCCACTTGGAATATGAGGAGTCTACCTCAGCTTTCGAACATGTGAGAACTATGCTTGAAACATTCGCTGAGAGCATAATGTTCGATTAATGCTACCGGTTTCTCCACTGTGGTTTTCTTTTTTCAATAAATGCCTTAAGCCCCTCCACGGCGTCCTCTGTCTTCATCAACTCTTTGAGATATATTTCGGACGCCTTCCTAAGAGCGTTCTCCACCCCCATGTTTAAAGATTCTATGATGGCCTTCTTGGCGTAGGCTAGCACGGCCGAGCTGTTCTGCGTTAGGCTTTTGACAAGCTCGTCGACAGCGGCGTCAAGTTTTTCACGGGGTACCACCTCGTTTACATATCCTAGGGCCTTGGCCTGAAGTGCATCGATAGTCCTGCCTGTGAGTATAAGCGTTGTGGCAGCCCTCAGCCCCGACAGACGCGGGTAAAGTGCTGCAGCAACCGGCGGAAAAGCCCCAACTCTTATCTCGGGCTGTCCAAACTCAGCCCCCTCCGTAGATATGACAAAATCACAGGCCATCGCCAGCTCCATACCCCCACCTAAACACCTGCCTTCAACAACACATATAGTCGGCCTCGGAAAAGAGATGAGCCTCCACACCACCCTCTCAAACTCTGTTATAAGCTGTTCAACTTTCCCCGGGAGATGCTCTTTTACATCGGCCCCCGCGCTGAACACCCCTTCTATACCTGACCTGATAATGAGGACACCGTTTCTATTCACCGCACTGTCCAGAGCTTTAGAAAGCTCACCAAGCATCTCAAGATTTATGATGTTGAGGGGTGGTCTAAACAACGTTATAGTGGTCGACTCATCTTTAAAGTCGAGCTTGATTGTTTTGAATTCCATGGACATCTAGCTCACCACCACAATCTGACGGCCGACCACCATACCCTTTTCAAGCCGATTCAAAGCTTCGTTAACATCTTCGAGGCCGAGTCTGTCGGATATTGTCGGACCTAGCTTCAGACGCCCTGATGCAACCATCTTAATAATCGCCGGGTATTCGGCCAACCTACAACCAAGAGAGCCGAGGACAGATATTTCACGGAACATAACCCTGCTTGCACGCAGGTTCCAGTCCTCAGCGCTGTAGCCCACGACCACGAGCCTTCCACCAGGCCTGACCACGCTGAAGGCCTGCTCTAATGTAGTAGGCTTGCCTATAATTTCAAATGCGGCGTCAACCCCATCAGAGGTCATACGTTGAATAGTTTTGACGGCATCGACCTCCCTCGGATTAACTGTCTCTACAGCCCCCAACTCCTTAGCTAAACGGAGCTTCCTATCATCTATGTCCACCGTTATGACAGATGCCCCGAAGGCTGCAGCTATCTGGACTGCATGTATCCCAACACCACCGCATCCAAAGATGGCAACCCATTCACCACCCCTGACCTCCCCCCTATTCTTAACCGCGTGGAACGGTGTTGAGACGGCGTCTGATATGATTGCACAATCGTATACCGGGAGGCCTTGTGGGAGCTTGACGAGAACCCTAGCAGGAACCGTGAGGTATTCCGCGAAGCCGCCGTCCATATGGTTTCCGACCATTTTCATATTCTCGCAGATGTTGTCCCTGCCTTCCCTACACCTTCCGCACGTGCCGCATGAGATGACTGGAGGGACGATGACAGCCTCACCTACACTAATCCCTTCCACACCTTCGCCTACCTCTTCAACAATTCCAGATATCTCATGTCCAAGTATGAGTGGGGGTTTCTTGAATGTTGGTGTTCCGTGGAGGTAGTGGAGGTCTGTGGCACATACACCGCAGGCCTTGACTTTGACAAGGGCCTCGCCGTATTTGGGTCTTGGAACGTCAACCTCGGCTATTTCCAGCGGCTGACCCGCGCCTTTGAAAACAGCGGCCTTCATGCCTAATCACCCAATTTTGAGCCGCATTTGAGACAGTATTTTGAGTCTGCAGGCAGGTATTTTGCGCCGCATGACCTGCAGGATAGCATGTTGGGGCCGTGTGGGTATCGGGGGTCCAGCCCGTGGGCTATGTCATCCCTTATTTCCCGATAACGTCTCCTACGTTTCTCCTTGAAGGCGTGAAGGCCCTCAACCGGTTCCACCCCGCCTATGTTGAGTGAGAAAAACTCTTTCGCATGCTCCCAAGTCAGACGCCATATCAGGTCACGCCACCAGTTGAGGTGAACTTTAAAGTAGTGGAGGCTTGTGGGTGAGAGGTCGAGCATGACATCGATGTACTGCTTGACCCTTTCGTCAAGTTTTTCATAGGGGACCACATCATTTACAATGCCCCATTCATGGGCTTTGGAGGCCGGTATCTCTTCACTCAACATGACTATCTGGGCAGCCCTCTTCAGCCCTATGTGTAGTGGAAGCCACTGTGAAAGTCCCCCGACCGAGGTCATGCCTACACGGGGCCCCGGTGATATGAATCGTGCATGCTCTGCGGCGATGGCTAAGTCCGAGGCTGCCACAAACTCGAAGCCGCCGCCAGCCACAACACCATTAACCCGTGCTATCACAGGCTTTCCACAGTGCAGGATTGTGTCGAGAAATCTCCCATAGATCTCACCCCACTTCCACCAGTCGGCGGGCTTCCTGCTGTATATGTCAGCGTATTCTCCGACGTTTCCACCCGTGCAAAACGCCTTATCCCCAGCTCCCGTAAGGACTATGAACTGAACGTCGTCATCCCACATCGCATTGTCGAAGGCTGCGATAAGTTCGCGGAGAGTGTTGAGAAGGTATGAGTTGTGCTCATGTGGCCTATTTATCTGTATGAGGGCTGTGTGGGTGTAGTAGTTTTTATCATATACTATATCGGTATATTCCATATTTCAACTCACCTCGGTTTGGGCTGTTAAAAGACCGAGCCTTTCAAGCGTTTCCTGACGTGGAATGCCGTTTTCATCCCAGCCGTGAAGATTATAGTATTCGTCGAGAAGCTTCTCAAAAGCCTGCCTATCGATTTTCCTGTTTCTAACCTTGGGCAGCCCTGCAACAGTCGGCTCGACAAAATATCGTTCGGGAAGCGTGTCATCTTTTCTGCCGAACCCGAACCTAATGTTAAGCATCCTCTCCAAAGTCACGATTCTCTCACCAACATCCATAAGCTGCTGCTTTGTGTACTCCATACCGGTTGCATAGTAGATGAGCTTAGTCCATTCTTCGTATGATGGGGCGTTCACGGATATGAACTTCATCTGGAACCTGCAAAGCCCTAACGCGTCACCCACCGCGTACTGTAGTTCATGCCACCAGACCATCCTACTCTTACCATCGTATGATGTATAGTCGGGTGAGACATCGCCGCCGTAGAGGTTGTTAAGCAGCTCCCTCGGGAGACCGTAGAGATCTATCGCTGGCCTGCTCCTTAGGTGGTCAGCCCCACGGGTTGCCGTTGCAAGCCCTAGGGCAAAGCTTGGCACAGGTCTGTCGTCGGAGAGAAGTATACCCATGCCTTTTATGTGAAGCGCGTAGTAGCCTGTTTCGGGGCCCAGCTTGTTAACCGCCGTCTTCATTCCCTCAGCCAAGATGTCGCCTAAACCTCGACGTGTTGATATCATCTCGATAAGCTGGTAGACAGCCTCCTCGTTACCCCACTCGGGTTTAACCCCGTCAAGCAACCCATGTGGTAAGAGCCCCTTCTCATAAAGCTCCATAACCCATGCAATCATGTTACCTGTCTCGATTGTGTCAAGACCATATTTGTTGCAGAGATATGATGCCCTCATCACAGCTTCAATTCTATTTATGCCCAACATGGTTCCAAAGCTGCCGATTTGGCTATATTCAGGGCCCTCACCTTGATGTGGATAAGGCCCGGCCTCAAGCGTGTAAACATGCCTGCACTTGATTGTGCACGCCGAACACCCGTTCATGCCTTGCTTGTACTGTTCAATGTTCTCAGGCTCCAAAGTCCCTACGTCTGGGAGGGCCTGGGTTTGGAAGTTCCTAACCCTGAGGAGCCCTGTGTGGTATGTGTAGTTGAATATGGCGGCCGTCCCATGGACTGATTGTGCTTGCGCCCACTTTGTGGACATAATCTTGTTAACCATCTCCTTGGAATATCGCTGTAGGTTTACCATGTCATGCCAGTCTATCCGCCCACTACCTATGGCGGATATGGCTTTCAGCCTTTTACTGCCCATGACGGCACCCATACCAGTCCTACCGGCCGCACTCTTCCTACCCGTCCTAACACACGCAAACCTCACCATCCTCTCACCCGCCTAACCTATGACAAGCGATTGAACATCCGCGCCCTCAACCCGCCTTATCTCATCCTGTGTCTCAAAGGAGTCTAGGCCCCAGAGGCTGTCAGCGTCAAGAATATCCACCTGACCGTCGTGTAGATGAATTCTAACCGGAGAGTTGGCCACACCTCTGACCACTAAAAAGTCAAACCCAGCTCTGCGCATGGCGAGGGCGAAATGCCCGCCTATGTTGCTGTCTCCTACTGCGTAAGTTAACGGGGAGCGTGCTGATATGCTGCATCGCCCGGAGCCCAGCGCGGAGATACCTGTCAAAAGCCCTACTCCGACAACCAGCACATTGCCCGGCCCCAGCGGCTCTGTGTTTGCGTCAAGCATCTGGCTGAGCAAGTAGACGTTAACGCCCCTACCCCCGAGGAAGGCCTTTCTCCAGTGGTCTGGTACCTCCTCCTTGACGGCCTTCCCCTTACTTAAATCAACATAGGCAACAAACTGCCTAGGCTTCAACCTACTCCAACCTCCTGATCTTTGGCTGAGCAGGGGTTACCCAAGTTATGGAATAACGTGAGCCACACTGGTCACAAACCACTGAAGTAGACCCGGGCTGTACAGGTATCCTCGTGGAGCAGTTGAGGCATCTGACGGCTGCCTGAGAGCCGCCTGATAACGCCGGCGTCAACAGAATTGTTTCCCCGCCCTTTATTCTCCTACCTAGGTCCCTGACAAGCTCCCCGTCAACGGAGATAGCAAGGTTCTCTGGGTCGGCGTGTGACGAAAACAGGTATTCTCTCCCCCTACCGGTCTCGGTAACCAGCTTCTCCAAAATACTCTGAAGCGTTTCATCCTCCCCAACAGGGAGGAGGAAAGAATCCCGCCCGAAAACAGACTTTAATGGCCCTATGAACAAAATTTTTACGCTATTCTCCACAGCTGCATACGTTTGCCGCCTGCTCAAATAAATTAAAGCATAATTTATATAAAAATGCGGAACTACTGCTTGAAAAGCTCCCGCAGGTCCCTCGCCTCCCCCCTTTTCACGTAAACTATTTTTGTGTCAAGCTTAACCCTTAGACCAAGCTGTCTGAAGAGGCTGTACAGCTCCCCGCCGTCTATAGGCCCTGCTACAGCCCCCGCTTTAATGAGCTCCGCCAGCCGCTCAACTATCCGCATTGTTTCCCGGGGGTACTGCTCAAGAGCAGCCTCAAGGACAACATCACCTTTAGGTCCAAGATTCGCCTTAACGACTTCGAGGGGCGTTGGCTCGCGAGGCTGCTTTGCTTCCGCCTGGCCTGCCTGCCCGCCGGCCAGCTGAGACGCCAGCTTGATCATCTTTCTTAGCTGGAGACGTTTCAGTTCGAGGTCTTCTTCGCCGGTCATTAGGCGGTCCTCCTCACACCAACCCTTACGTTGTTTAGAAGTATTGAGGGGCCGCCGAACCAAACAGGAATACCTTGCATTGGGTCGCCTTTGCCGCAGTATCCGGCGTAGAAGCTTAGGTCGTCCCCCACGGCCGCAACAGAGGACCACAGCCCCTTTGTCGTCAAGTCGACCACCGGGTCCCGCACCATTTCAGCAAGCTCTCCATCCCTTATCATGTATGCTGCGACTCCCACGTATCTCTGGTTCCAGCGGCGGTCGTCTATGTTCCATTCCTGATATGATTTGATGTAGAGTCCGTTCCGGGCTTCTTCGACGAGTTCCTCTAGGGTGTGGGTGCCGGGTTTGAGGTATGTGTTCGCCATTCTGACTATGGGCTCCCGGTTGTAGTGGCTGGACCTCGAGGCGCCGTTGCTGTGCGTCTGCAGCTCTGCGGCGGTCTCCCTGTTGTGTAGTAAACCTGTTAAAACGCCTCGCTGAATCAATACCCTCTCGCCAGCTGCTACACATTCATCGTCGTAAAGGTAGTAGCCGAAGCTTCTGGGTAGACGTGGGTCGTCTACGACTGTTACATGCTCCGAGCCGATCACAGTTCCTAGTAACTCGGGTTTTAGATATGTTTCACCGGCCTGTGCTGCCTCCCTGCCGAGCATTCTGTCCGCCTCCCCTGGGTGGCCGCACGACTCATGACAAACTAGACCAACAATCTCGGAGCCTAGAACAACGTTTACAGGCTCCCTCGGCGGCTCTACACCATAAACCAAGGCGCGGCCTATCTCCTTGGCCTCCTCAGCCATCCGATGGGTTAGGTTCCAGCGCTCAACCGCCTCCCAGCCCGATGACTCGCCGAGGTTTTCAAATCTTTGGACGGAACCTCTCTGTGGATGGTAGGCGGTTATATGGTAGTTTGCAACGGCTCTGCAGACCCTGTAAGTTACGTTTCCGCCGTCGGTGTTCATTACAATCTTCTCCGTATCCCAGCGGCCCACCTCTATTATCCTTGAGACAAGTTTGACGCCTACCTTCTCAGCCGCCTCCACCGCTGCCGCATCAGCCTCTTTCAGCAACGCAATTTTATCTGATACATCAACGCTATCAAAGCCTATACGCGGTTTCTTCACATCGGAGCCTGAGACGAGTTTTTCATCCGACATCTTAACGTTCGGAGACCTCGGGGTAGATGCCCGCGCCATAGAAACCGCGTCTGAGACGGCCTTCCTCAGTGTTTGGCGGTCAAGTCTGTTGACGTATGCGAAGCCTAAACAGCCCTTGACCAGAACCCTCAACCCAACCCCTCTCTCCACAGCGTCTGCGGAAACCTCCGGCACGCCGTTCTTCAGCAAAATTTGGGACTCGATATCTGACTGGTAACGGGCTTCGACGTATTCAGCCCCAAGCTCAGCCCCCTTCCTCAACACATACTCGAGAATGTCTTCCATCCCGTTCCCTAGATGTTAAACGGGTCTAAATATATTTAGTATCTCGCCCCGCGTGTTGTCTCAGCCATGTAGAGTAAGGTTTTAGCCCTGTGGTAGATGAGTTTAGCGCGTTGGAGCAGGCTTTGACGAGTTGCCTCACCTAGGTCTGGTGTGGGGTTTGACAGCTTCTCTATCAGCTCCTCAAGAATCACCACAACAAGGTCCAGCCTCGCCTCCGCCAACACCATTCTCTCACAGTAGTCAAGCTGTTCGACTACTGAGGCGTATGCCTCATCGCTGGCTGGCATTTCTCTGTGGAGAGACAATCTAGAGTAATAATAAGCTTTTGCGTTAGATAAATAAGTGATTGTTGACGGGTTGCTGGTATGGCTGCTTCCAACCGTAAAGTCGACTGGAGTGTGCTTGTGGAGACTGTTCACTTCCTACCGCTTTACGCCAGCCACAAGGCATATACCAGGGATAAGATCCTTATGCAAAAACCAGACATAACTGCTGAGGAGCTTGTTAGGATGCTTGGCATCCCCCTTGGTGAGGCTCTAGTTCTCCTATGGGAGTTGAGGAAGACAGGTGAGGAGGTGATTGAGATGCTCCAACACGGCGTCACAGGCCAGCACAGCTACACCCTATCGGCTTTGGGTGGGACCTTCTCAACGCTACATGTGGGGCATGCAGCACTTTTGTTTACAGCTTTCAATGTCTCGGAGAAAGTTGTGGTGGGGATCACGTCCGACCGCTTCGCCGCAACCCTCGCAAAAAAACATGCAATCCCACCGTTTGAGGAAAGGGAGAGGAATATCAGAAACTTCCTCTCGGAGCGGGGGTGGCTTGATAGGGCGAGAATCGTCAGGCTTGATGATCCCTATGGGCCGACGGTAGAGGACCCGACAATAGAGGCTCTTGTTGTAAGCCCTTCCACATCCCATAGGGCTGTCGAGATAAACGCCAAACGGGTTGAGCGTAACATGAAGCCGCTGGAGGTTGTTGTATGTCCACTGGTTGTAGCTGAGGACGGACTTCCTGTCTCAACTACACGTATAATTAATGGTGAGATAACGCCCGAGGGCAAGGTTGTCAGAAAAGCGTAGGCACTAGGTAAGTTACGGCCAGAAACGCAAGAACGATAACCAGTATTGTGGTTTTAGTCTTTGTTTTGTGAAGTGTCTGAACCATCACGCCGAGGTAAACTGACATCAAAGCCCTCCACAGAAAGCTTCTAACAAAGCCTAGCTGCACCAAGAAGATTCCAGGCTCATTTGACACCGCCACCACAGAGGTTAGGATAATATTTTTTGCCTCAACCCCGCTGGATACAAAGTCTTCTACTACTATTGTGGGGGGAAGCTCATGCGGCGGTGCCTGCGGCTGCTTGAGGACAGCCCTCAGGCTGGTGGATTTCAGGATGTTATCAAGCTCTCTAGCCGTGTAGCCTCCGCTCTTTACGGATGAGCCGTTAAAATACACTCTCTCGACAGAGGCCTCTCTCGCATAAAGTACACCCGCCTCTACCTCGTTCACCACGGACTCGTTTGACCATCTCAAACGTGTGTCGTGAAAGACCACGTCTCTGAACTCCGCACCCATCACATAGTATGTTTCAGATGGAGATGTGTAGGCCAGACCCGTGTACACAATGTTAACCAAAGCCATTATTGTGAACAGGTACATTGTGGCTGTTATGAAAACCCTCATCGGAACCGTTGTGCCGCCTAGGAATCTGCCCAAAATCCTTCCAACACCGACCAGAACGACGAGGGCCACGAAAACTGTTGTTAAACTGGACATAACGAGGTAGTCGGGTCTGAACAGATCTATCCTGGCAAGCGAGTAGGGCCCCAACGCTACTTCGTACACGACCTTGCTGCTGTAAACTATTGAGGCCAGAACCTGTGTCAGGGCGGTGGCCGTAAACACCGCAAGCCCCTTCCTTGTGTACCCACCTAACCCGACTTGGTTGAAAAACCTCGCCGGATGCAGCATCAGTGTGAGCGGAAACATATACCAATAGTCATACTTGCTCTATTAGAGGATGGTTTAAATTGCTTAAATTTTAGTTATGTAGTTTAGGTGGACGGGATGGCTGAGGTAGTACTGACCTTCGACCCCTCGCTGGGGCATAGGTTTCACGACTTCCCACTTCTCAGCTTCCTGCCCTGCGCCCCGGTAAGGTATGTGCCGGGACCGGTTTATCACTACCTTTCCCTCCCCGACGTCCCCTACGACTCCGCGGGAAGGGCTTTACTAGCACCATACGCCGTCAGGAAGTTGGAGGCCTGCCTCGTTAAGCGGTCCCGTTTCAAGACTGTTGTTGCCCATCCTAGGTTTGTCGGCAACTTCATCGGGCCTGACACAAAGATAGTGGGCGTAAACACTATGGACCCGCTAGGTCTTGGGCCTCTAACGCTGATGTTTAACAACGGCGGGCGTGAGAAGTCCTGGGTTACGGCGGAGTTCGAAGCTCTGATGAAGCGTATAGCTGTCGCTAAAAAGAACAGCGGGAGCAAGGCAAAGGTTGTGGTTGGGGGGAGCGGTGAATGGGAGTTTGAGCACCGCCGTGACATGATTCCTAAACTGGGCATCGACCATGTTGTCCAGGGGGAGATGGACGACATAGTTCACCTGCTGTTTGAACAGCTAGCCGAAGACAGTCTTGACAAAACAATCTTCATGCACGGACACAAAACCACGACATTCGACGCATATGGACGGCCGTACATCAGATACGTCAGCGACCCCGAAGGATATTTCATCTGCAGGAACCCCGCCTCACGCTACAGGCTTCCCAGAATCGAGGACATACCGTCAATCATAAACCCTGCAATAAGCGGGCAGGCTGAAATCATGCGTGGATGCGGAATTGACTGTGATTTCTGCGAAGTTACAACCAGGCCTCTGCGGTACTATCCGCCTGATAAGGTGTTGGAGGAGGTGTTGGTGAACATGAGGGCTGGGATAAACAATGCATGGTTTGTTACGGATAACCAGTGGGCCTACATGGTTAGGGACCCGATGTTCTGGCCCAACAAAGAGGCCATCTTCAAGCTCTACAAAACCGTCATGCAGGCTGTCAGCAAGGCTAACCCGATGCACGCCACCCT
>Ga0209670_100332_pt1 | contig 29975 bp, 22 predicted proteins | sample PerSpoBPS_BMetaG_FD_184741 | JGI IMG/M metagenome (GOLD analysis project Ga0209670, IMG submission 184741) | Thermal spring microbial communities from Yellowstone National Park, Wyoming, USA - Perpetual Spouter B (PS_B) MetaG (SPAdes) (version 3) | ecosystem: Environmental > Aquatic > Thermal...
ACATTGCTCAGCGTGGCGTGCAGGTTCCGATCGTTGTTGACCAAGATGGCTACATCATTGATGGTCACACTCGCTACAGGATTGCGACGGGACTTGGGATTGAAGTCCCGTATGTTCAGATCACTGTTGCTGATGAAGATGAGAGGATTGAGCGTGCGTTGACGCTGAACATGCAGCGTCGGAAGCAAGTGTCCAAGGCGAAGTTGAAGACACTTGCGAAAGAGTTGCATCAGCGTGGCTGGTCTTACAACAGGATTGCTAAGGCGTTGAATTTGCCTGTAGGGCTTGTTTACAATTGGCTTGCCGAGAGGAAGCCGAAGCCGATAAAGCAGCATGTTCGAGTTTTTAAGCACTGGTTCGTTGACTTTGTTGGTTTGCTTCATGACTTTCTCGGGAGGCATGAAAGTTACATTCTGTTCCTTGATCGGGCAAGAGATACTGCTCGGTTAGATTACACTGAGTCTGATGGCGAGCGCAAGGTGATTGAAGTTAGTCGCGTAGGCGTCGAAGAAGGCGAGGAAATCTTCTTGGTTAGGGTCTTAACTGTCGATGAAAGCGAAAACGAGGTTGAAGAGTTGCGTGAAGAAGCTCCGTTTTCCATTGCTGCTCGGATAATCAGGAATGTCCTTAGACCGCCGCTGCAGGAGCTTCTGGAGAAACTTTAATGCCAATTCTCTGCTCGTTGCTGTGCGGAAAGGTTGAAATTTTTGTCGTGGCGTGTTATAGTTACAAACGGGAATAGATAACACTGGAAATGAGGTGTTGCGACTTATGGGAGCGAAAGAGCGGTTTCAGCTCAGGATTTATTTTGTCAGGCGTGAGTGGCTGACGCACTATTATGATGGCAAGGAATGGGTTCGTGGGACGACTGAGGGCAGGGTAACGAACCTGTTCTCCAGCGTGGTCAAGGAGCAGGAGAGGCAACTTGTCCCGCTAATTCCGCTCAACAGGTTAGCAAAGTCCCTCGGCTACGAGAAAGGTTCGGCGTTGATGCTTCAACTTGCGCGTTACTACGCAGTGCCGTTAGTTCCTCTGGCAACTTCGGAAGAGCGACACAGGTGGTTTATCGTCCCGTGCTATGGGCTGTTCCAGTTCCTCAAAGAGGAATTTGGGCTGAGCCTCGACAAAATCGCGTTAGAGGCGTATGTCGATGTCACCGACTTGTCGGACGAAGCGAAACGGCTTCTGCTTGCAGGATTGCTACGAAGCAATAAGTGGATTGACAAGATTGGCAACATCGTGTTTGTGCCTTATGATGTCATCGAAGCATGCTGTAACTCAGAGCAAATTGAGGTTAGCAGATGGTCGTTGAAGACCGTGCTTGTGAAAGGGCTCAAGGCTTTCCTGCGAGCGAGAAATCCGATTATGCGTGTTGATGACACGGAAGGAGCGATGGATGCGGAAGAATCGCACAACTTCCGCAGAGCGAGATCGGAACTCGCAGATCGAGGATTTGAGGTCGAATTGATGTTCGAGAACTTTGCGTATTTTCTCGATAATCTGGAACGGCTGATAAGTGCAATATTCTTTGAGACAAGCGATGAAATGCAGCGTGCGTATAGCAGGCTGTATGCAGACGGACCTGAGTTTCCTGAAGGGACGCCTGGTGTATGGTGGAACGCTGAGACCGAGACGATCGACCCGTTATTCGCTATCTACTACGAAGCCAGACGCAGGGTTATGTGCAACATGTTCAGGCGAGCGAAATTGACGGAGAATTACATCAAAGTTTACCCACCATACTGGTCGCCAAAGCCGGACCGTTTGCTGACACGAGCGTTGAACGCAAGTTACAAGAAACTCCGCGACAAAACTGAGGAGTTTTTTCGGAAGCTGAAGACGAAGGAGGTAGAATGCGTCAAGATTGCTGCGTCGGTTCTTAAGGACAAGATGGTTCATCTTGCAATTCCTAAGAGCACGGTCGACTGGGTAGCGCGTAAGCTTAAGATTGGCGAAGCAGCAGCCAAAATCTTCCTGCGCTGGATCTACGAATTTTTCGGCTTCTCGGGTCTGAAGTTAGCGATTTATCGAGACGGAAGTGAAGTTCAATCCTACAACCGGAGGTTCGCTCGGTTTGAATCGTTGGCGAGAGAGTTCGCTGAGTTCTACAGCCTTTTCTGGAAACTCGTCGTCGTTGCGATTGAAGAACCACGATATCAATTCCCGAAGTGGCGGTATGCGTTCGCTGAGGCAGATTACTGACCGCTGACATAAGACTCCAGCTCGGTTTCCTGCGTTGAAACCTTCACAGCGGACTCCGTCTGCGATTTGAGTAAATTTCAATTTCCGCTTGCTGACAACTGTTTCTCCGATTTATTCTGGCATGATTGCGCAGGAAGAATGGTTTTGCATGGCCAGAATTTCGTTTGAACTGGCAGGTAAGAGTCGAGTTTGGTTGAAGATTTGCTGTGATTGGTTTAACATTTTAACGGATTCTTTAGACGTATTTAACGAGAGAATATAACAGAATTGTTTAACCAATCACAGCCAAACTCCAACCAGTGGTTGAGTTTGGAAGCTAATTGACAGATCTTTCTACTGCCAGTCAAGAAAATATTACGAAACTGGACGGAGAATCGAAGCGGAAACGGCTCAGAAAGCGTTGACAAACGGCTTCAAACTGCGATATTTCTGAGATTCAAGCAATGGCGGTTGATGCGTCGCTGATTAGTTGCAGACCGTTCCCGCAGCCGGTTGATGCTTCGCTGAGCGGTTGCAAAGCACCTCCAGTGCGGTTGATTGTTCGCTAATTGGTTGCAAGGGCTTCCCGACCGGCTCGGTTGTAGTTTTGCTGATTGGTTGCAGGTCTTCCAAGTCGCAACTTGGCTGGTTGGTTGCATCCAATTTCTCAAGTCTTGACGAATATCCGAAGAAGCGCGATAATTTATTCTGGAAGGTAGGTTTGAGAGCATGCGTTACATACAGAACGGAAAACGGGTTCATCCAATGAAGATTTCGTACCTTTTCCCGGAGAGTTCTTCATTTCTGACCGAAGAAGCGAAGCTTCTGGCTCGCTTCTATGACGATGGCATTGTCAGGCTTTACGAGTTCGTTTCTGGAGCGAAGACTTGCATCCCAGCCCACCTTAGAGTCTTCACCAAGACCATTAAAGTTCCAACTTACCATGCTGTAGCGACGATGTATGCTGTCCCGACTGGACTAGACCTCGACCTTTCGGACAACATCAGATTTGTTGTCATTTCCAAGTCTGAAGGACTCTTTGATGCCATTTGCCTGCAAGCGCTCGGCAAGCTTGCAGGCTACCTTTACCTGTCTCAATTTTCCAACGGTGTCTACGAACAAATTGCAAGGAAAGTCTGCGAAAGAGACTTTCCTGAGCAGCCTCCAGTTTCGTTCAACCTCGATATCGCTGGCGTGTTAGAACCTTACTACAAACTTGCCCAGTTCATCAAGCCGACTGAACTTGCCAAAGACTACGAAGACTTTGCGTTCATGGTCGATCGTGCAAAGAGATTTCTGAGCACACCTGACAGAAATTGGAACGAATTTGTCTTTCGGACAGTTCTTTCGCTTGCCAGTTTTCTCAAGAAGCAAACTACAGCGACAGGGATGAAGGAGGTAGTGTTGAATGGCGCGATCAAAGCATTCAAACCGACCGAGCGATGATATTTCAACGAAGACTTCGGTTGCGATGATGGGCAGGTCAAGATTTTACTGGATGCTTCTGCCAGAAGAACTTAGGAAGGCGATTTTGAAAGCCATCGGCGAAGTATCGGTCATTCTCATGAAGCGACTTACCGAATATGCGCAAGAGTTGCAGACTAAAGACAAGATTGCTGCTACATTTCTGACCTCGCTACTTGTTGCTCGCTTCAACAAGCTCGGCAAGTTTGCCATTTCTAGGCAGAGCGGGAAGGTATCGAGCCCGATTGAGTATCTGTTTACTACCGGAGTTGCTTTGGATGAGTTATACTTTCCTGAGGACATGGTTTGGCTTTGCGGTAAAGTTCCGACGAGGGTTTGGTGGTGGATTGTGTTAGACCCGATAAAGCGACGGCGATTTTTCGAGTTCATTCGCGAGCAATTTCCTGACCCAATCCCAGTCGAACGGAGGGTCAACGATGAGAACACCGTCGTCGGCAACAATAGCGATGCCGAAAACGCTGTTGAAGGACATTCAGAAAGAACTGAACAGCAAGGTGGCTGAGTTTGTGGATACGCTTTCGCAGTTTCAGGAACTCAGGCTGCGGTTGAAAGAGATGCTTGACGATGCGATTGCAAGCGGTAAGGTTCAGGTCAAGACTTCAAGGGATGTCCATCAACTTGTGGATGCTTTTGCGAAACTTGCGGATGTAGAAGCGAAGCTTGCCATAGCGCTGACATCGTTAATGCGAGCGATGAACGAACGAGATGCAGTTACAGTTGCGATGGTTTCTGCAGTTTCTTCGATACCTCTTGAGCAGCCTGAGCTTAGCAGGGCGTTAGTTCCTGTCGTTGCAGAAGAGGATGGTGATGAACCTTGAGCGGCGAGCAGGAACTTCGTATAGTTAAAGGCAATGACGAAGAGTTTCTCGTGACTGTCGAAGCTGGCGGGATACCGCTCAATCTATCTGGCGTGTCAATTCGGTGCGAAGTGAAAACCGAACCTGGACGAGTGAAGTTATTCGAAGCTATCGTTGAACCAGACGATCCCGCTAACGGCAAGGTCAGGGTGAAGTTTCCGCGCACAGAGACTGAAAAGCTGAAGGAAGGTTCAGTCATTGCTTTCGACCTCTTGTTATCGCTTCCAGACGGGACTGTCAAGAATGTTCCGAGTCCACCGTTCAAAGCAATCGTAGTTGGGCGCGTAACCGATTGAGCATAACGGAAGCCTTGTAGCAAGTCAGGATGTCGCGTTTGTTCGATGGAGTGAGAGTCAATGAGCGATGCCAGATTCGATCAAGTTGCTGCCGAAAATGCAGGGCAGGAAGTGATCCCAGTTTCCTTGAACATGCAAATTCAAGGTGGTGGCGTGTTCTACCTAATTATCGAACGAGAGCGTGATGGTCAGAAGGAGCGTGAGATCATCGAAATCAAGAACCTCATCACAGACCTCGGCTTAGACATCTTCATTCGCAACCTGATCAACTCCAGCCCAGTTTCCATCGGTTACATCGTCCTTTCAGACAGCACGACGACTCCAGACCCGAACGAGACAACTATGCCCGGAACGAACAAGTGGGCACAGGCTGCGACGGTTTCAAGACCGACTGCGCGGCAAGCACGCTGGCAAGCGTCTTGGGCTAAAGGTGCAATAAGCGGGACGATTGGCTCGATTGGGCTTTGTTCTGACAGTGCAGGGAACAATTTGTTCGCTCGCGTGAAGTTGACGACGCCAAAGACTGTTGGTGCAGATGACACCGTTTCAGTCGTTTACGATTTGACACTGAGCCGACAGACATAGGCAATCGGTTAATTTCGAACTGACGGTGGTGTCCTGACATGCCTGATGGGCAGGATCGCCATGCAGGGTTGCCTGCTGAGCTTGTGCAGCTTATGCGGACGATTGTGATGAACATCTACGACACAAATGTTTGCTCTGATTTCGAGACCAGATTCGCTGACATGGCTGAGCAGTTTCGTGCGACTAAGCGGAGAACAACTTCCTATCTCCAAGCGCTTCACAGTCGTGCCAGCAAGTTGTTTGACTACCGACGATTCCCGCAACTGCTAAAGCAGTTTCTCTATGTCCTCGATGAAATTGAAGCTGACATAGATGCGATGATTGCTCGGCTCGAGACAGGGCTCAAGTCGGTTGAGGAAACTGTCAATCGCCCAGATTTCGATAGTCTGGACGAGCAAGTCAAGCAGCAGTATCTCGAGTGCCTTGAGAACACTCAAAGAGATGTCGAGTCTAAGATGCCCGAACTTTTAGCGCGCAAAGAAGTCATTGCTAAGTTACGGCAGACTTTGAACAAGCAGGAGTGAGCGTATGGCTGTAATTACTTCGGCTCGATCTGGAAACTGGTCTGATCCAGCAACTTGGACTGGCGGTGTAGTGCCAGTTGAGGGCGATAATGTCGTCATTTCGAGCGGTCATACAGTTATCCTCGATGATGCCGCTTTCGGCGCAAGTGGATTGGTCACTGTTGGCAATGACTCATCTACGCCTGCGATCCAGATAGCTGAGAATGCGACGCTGTTAATTCCTTCGAACAGTCAACTTGCTACAAGGATACTGCGCTTAAAGGGCAACATGGAAGTGAAATCCAACGGCACTTTTCAAGTTGGAGACTCAGAAGACAATCCTGTCCCGCCAGACAAAGTTGTCAGGGTTCAGTTGAACTATTCTGCGAGTCTGGCTGCCGGCAAGTATGGGATTATTCTGCGAACTCCGTCGACAGGACCGGGCAAGTTGCGATTGTATGGGACGATCAAGGACAGTTTCGCTGAGATTGAGAGTGTCAATGGAGCGACCTTCAAGGTCAGTAGGTTGAATGGCTGGCAGGTCGGTGACAGGATTTGTCTTGCAGCGCCATCAGCGACTGACACGACAGAGCGAATCGAGGAACTTACAATTGCGAGCATCGACCCAGATAACCGCACAGTCACGCTGTCGTCGACTCCGCAGTACAGTTACCAACCATCGCGCGTTACTGTTCGAGATACTACTTTCGTGACATATCTTGTTGCGAATGTTACGCGAAATGTCGTAATCGAGTCTTACAGTTCATCACATCCATCGTGGATTTTCGCAGACTTGTATCCTTCGTATTCTGGAACTATTGACCAAATAATTGCGAAAGGTGTTCAATTTGCCTATATTGGAAACAACGCTGGCAATCAGGTCGGTGTCCATGTTACTGGCTATGTCGCTGGAGCACCGGCTCGTTCGACATTTGTCGGCTGTTCGTTTTATCGAGGTTTCGTTGGAATCGTTGTGCTTGATTCTCTCTCTTATGCAGCAGTTACGATCGACAATTGCGTGTTCTGGAAATGCAGTGCAGATGGCATTAGGTTGAAAGGGAGTTCTGTAAGCGACGCATCATACAGTGTCACTTCTAACACGGCGATAATTGCCTGCGGAAATGGCGTTTGGTATGAAAGTTATGGAGAAGTATACACAAGTTCGTCACCTAGTTCTCTCCTTAATTCTGCATGGAAATGGCGAAACACATACATCTTTGCTTGCTCGACTGGCATTTCTGCCTCGCATTTCTTGAGCGTCATCAGCGGAGATGGAGATGACGGGTTGCAAATTTCTTACGCAGTTAACTGCGGAGTCGGGATTTGGCCTGCATATACTTCTTGGTATGCAGTTTGTGGGCGTGTGAGAATCTACAACTGCAACCGAGCTAAGAGCACGAGCAACTCAGGTATCAAAGTAACAATGGGCAACTCTAAGTCTGGCGTCTACATTGGCGATTGTGTCATTTTCAACAACAATCTCAGCTCAGTTTTCCTCGAATCTTTTGGTTCGGCGAGAATTACCAACTGCAAATTCTACAGTCTCGGAAGTGGAGCATATTATGCGTGTCAAATCGCGTTGCCAGCCGGTGGAGAATCATGGTTTCTCCTTGCCGAGAATTGCGTCTTTTACCAAAAGGGCAACCTCCGTGTTTTTGGACCAGCATCCGGCAATCCGTCATTTGGCGGCTTAGCCCTGCTCGTGAACTGTAGCTACACGAGTGATTCGGACTGGCCGTCAATGCGCGTCCATGCAGGCTTTCTTCAATCTATGCGCGGTCCGATAGAACTGCGACCGTTTACTGGCTTTTATTCCATCAACGACCAGAATGATCGTCGACTGTTTGCATTCGCTCGGTTGTTCTCCGACTCAAAGCAGGAATTATGGACTCAATTCGGTGGTCCAACAGGACAGGAAGTTATCATCAAGCTCAGCAATCTGCAGTATGTTTTCGCAGTTTATGTTCCTGCTGGAACAAAACCCAAAATCAGCTTCTATGCGCGTGATGCCTCAAGTTCATCGACCTTGACTATAACCGTCGTGAACGATGGCGGGACTGGGATTTCTCTGAACTGGTCTGCGACACTGACAACTGATTGGCAGCAGTTCACTGTTGAGCCAGACAATCTTGCCGTAGCTGATGGTTTGGTCATTTTCCGTATGACCATGTCATCAAGCGCTGAAGTCACGCAGCCGAGCGTCGAAGGTGCGGCTCTGATTCCATATTTGCTGCCATTGTACTTCGCAGGATACGGACTTGCCTATCACATCTTTGCAGGCGCTGGTCTTGGCGGAGGTGGCGGTGGCGGAACTAACATTTCCTTCAACATCGCTGACCAACTTGCAGTCATTGCCTCTGAGATGATGCAATTGCCGCTCGCGTTCAGCATCGCCGATGCAGCAAACCTTCTGTTATCTGAGAATGCCACTGTGCACTCAGATCAAGTGACGACAATTGATGTCTCAGACAACATAGCCTTGATTGCTGCCGAATCTTCGCAACAAAGCATTGCGTTATCGTTGCAGGATGCGCTTGCAATCGCAGCGAGTGAGCCTGTATCTGCGAGTTTGAATTTCGCAGTGGCGGACAGCGTGCCAGTTTCAACTCATGAATCTGCTTCTTCAAATTTGCAAATTTCGACCTCTGAGAGCATGACAGTCAGAGCGAGCGAGCAGCCGACAGCATCCTTGCAATTCTCAATCTCAGAATTGGACAATCTGTCTCTTGCAGAAACACAATCTGCATCATTGTCGATTTCAGCGGGCGCTGTCGAACAAATTTCAGCGATCGAAAGCGCTCAAGTTCCTGTTTCCGTAGCGGCAGCGGTTACGGTCTTAGCATCCGCGTCCGAGAACACTTCAGCGTCCATTGTGGCTTCTATCAGTGGAATAGAGCAACTTGTCGGAGTCGAAAGCCAATCTATTCCAATCTCGGTTGCAGCTTCCGATTCGACGAGAATTGCAGCAACTGAAAGCGAATCTTCATCCATTGCTGTAGGAGCTTCAGATTTGGTAGCTGTCGCTGCTGCTGAATTGGCAAGTCCAAGCTTCATGTTTGCGGTTGCAGACGCGGTAAGCGTCGCATCGAGTGAATCAGTGCAGGTTGGTTCGACAAGCGAAAGTGAACCGATAACGATTGCTGTCAATGAGCAAACGAATGTCGTCGCTGCCGATAGCGCTTCAAGCAGTGTCGCAGTGCAATTTAGTGAAGTTCGCAACTTAATCGGAAGCGAGCAAGTCCAGCCGCTCCTTCAAGTTGCAATTGCTGATAGCATTCTCGGGAGCATTCAGGAACAAAAGTCAGTTTCCATTCAAGCTGCACCAGCTACAACTGTTCGAATCTCAACTTCCGATGCAGTGACGCCAACGATTGCACTTGCAGTCTCAGAGGCACAGCAGGTCTCTTCAAGCGAGGATGTTAAGGTCAGCAGTGTCAGCGGAGTCGCCATTCAGGTTTCGGATTCGATTGGCGTAGTCGCGTCAGAGCAAAGCGAAAGCGATGTAATCATCAATCTTGCTCAGCCAGAAACTATCAAGACGGTCGAGACTACGACTTCACAGATTGCAATAGGTGCTTCTGAGGCGCTTGCGGCGGCTGTTGGAGAGTCTGTTCAGCCAACAGTTCAGGCACAGGTGACAGAATCAACGCGAGTATCTGCGTCGTCGCAAGTTTCTCCATCATTGCAAATTGGCGCACAGACAACGGCAAGCATTAAAACGACCGAATCTGTGACTTCTTCTGTTCAAGTTGTGACACCCGAAATTCAGATTGTTACAACGACTGAAAGCAGCCAAATCACCGTTACACCAGTCGTCACCGAGACAATCCGCGTTGCAGCGACGAATCAGCCAACTGTGAATATGCAATTACAAGCGATTGAGTCAGTGACAGAGATTGAGACCGAGCAAACTTCCTTCGTCGGCTATGTGCAACGCATCGCCACTGGGTTATCAGTCGATGTAACCAAGTACATCACCCTCGTTGTGCAACTCGAAAGGGTCTCATTGAATGCAGACATTTACCATGAAGGGAGTTGATGGGACTTGGCATGGCAGCCTGATTTAGAGTTCCTTGAGTTCCTGAAAAGTTTCAAACTGCCCAAAGGGAGACCGTTTGTATTCAAGCCACACCTTCTTGCCCTTTATGCCTACCCGCTGCGGCAAAGAAAGTTCGTCGCAATCCAGAAAGCGTCGCAACTTGGAATCTCAACCTACGCAATCGCAAGAGCGATCTACGAGTGCATGCACAGGAAACTCGATGTCATGTATGTCCTGTCTTCGTGGCCAGTGGTCAAGAAATTTGTGCTCAGCAAAGTTGATCCAATCTTGACCGCAATGGGCATCCAACCTCGCCCAGATAGTATCGACACGAAAGGCATCGTCAACGGGATAATCCACTTCACCGGCGGTCAGAAAGTCACTCAGGCAATTTCAATCACCGCTGACTTCCTGATCCTCGACGAGTTCTCTTTCCTCGACCCAACAACTCGAGACACCTTCGAAGACCGATTGCTTGCGTCAGAAGAAGGGATGATTCTGCAGCTTTCAATCCCATCAGGCACAGAAAGTGGGATAGAGTCCGTTGTCGCTGCAACGAAAATGTTCATTTGGCATGTCAAATGTCGTTCATGCGGCAGGACAGTCCCGCTTGATCCTCGCGAGTATGAGCGCATCATAACCCTTGACGATACCGGAAAACGATGGACTTTCAGGTGCTTAATCTGCAGCGGACCACTCGATCCTAATGACCCAGATGCAGTTGCAGTGCGACAATCTGGCTTCTATGTCGCACTTAACCCGTCAGCGGACAGAGACGGGTTCATAATCTCGACGATTTACGACAGCGAACGGTCTGCGGAATGGTTCAAACAGATGGAGCAAAAGCGGGACGCAAGCAGGTTCTATCCGGGCGTCATCGGGATTCCCTATGTCGTCTCAATCCGCATCCAATTCTCAGACTTGGTTCGGATGGTCTTGCCAGAGAACGAATGGCAAGAGCCGAAAGCTGTTCCTGTTGTTGCCGGAGTCGATTACGGCAAAGTCTTCCATATCGCATACATCGCTCTCACCGACCCGCCGCAAGTCGTTCGCCTCTCAGTCCAATCCGACTGGCAATCCGCTTTGGACGAACTCATGATTTTCAAGCCAAAACTTACCCTCATCGATGAACTCCCACCGGGCGATAACTACATGCTTCGTGACGAACTTGTAGCGAGAGGTGCAGAAGCGAGGCTCGCATTAGCCCGTGCGCCTCACAATGTCACTGGCGACATTCAGGTCGATAAGCGCAGGGTAGTTTACAACAATGTTCAAGCTTTCAACCAGTTGTTCGGAGCGATCCAGAACAACGGAATTCGTTTTCTCAGAAGCAGGCGATTGGAGGAACTCTTTGGGCACATACTTCGAGCCAGAAAGGCGTTTGCGTCTTTGAGAGGGCGAATGTATCACACATGGGTCATCGGAGAAACTGCACACTTCCTTGACGCACTTAAGATGGCTTGGCTTGCAAAGACAATCGTCGACATCCACCCGTCCAGTTACAGCGGGTTTGCAGCAGATGAGAAGGAAGGCTCAAAGCGTGCTTTCGAGACCGAGGAAGAATTTCTCGACTACATTATCTCCCGCATTGCAGGAATGAGTTGGAATTCAGACATTTGAATGTTCGTGCTATACTTTCATGAAGACATCAAATGATGGAGCGTGGTGATGCCATGTCTGACCTGTCGAACCTGATGATCGTGACCCACCTCTACACAAAAGAGCACGCAGAAGCGTTATCGTTGACCTTATCCGAATGGAGAAAGTTAGCGCCTTCTTCGCAAATCATTGTCGGATATTACCAGAGCCGTTTCCAACCTTCCGATTTCAGCAACTTGATGCAAGATGATGCTGTTGAGTTCGTCCCAGTTTCCAATTCATCCTACGGTGCTGCTTATGATACACTTCTTGAGAGGACAATTGGCAAGCCAATTCTCATATTAGCGCCTTATGCTGTTCCGAAGGAGTGGTTTATTGGAGCGAACGGTTCGCTTCTCAAGTGGTTTGAGTCCTATGCGATCATTGGGCGCTACAAGCAACCCAGAATTCTTGTTTCGGATGCGATACTCATGCCACTTGTTGCTCCAGTCATCGTTGAGCTTGGTCGGTTGCAAATGGACTGCATCGCTGTCAGGGAAGATGTTCCTCGTTCTGTCGGCTATCATGAGTGGTGGTTTGGGTCAATTCTCGTCAGGGCTCGTCCCGGAGCGTTCCTGCTTTACAACGCATTGGCTGCGGGTTACCCAGTCCTGACCCTCCCGCGCAATTGCAATCCAGTTAGGTATGTAAAGTCCGAAACTCAGATGGACAAAAAAATCAGGTAAGCCATTAGGAAGGCGGTGATGATGCAGTGCTGCTTACTGACCAGATAGCGGATGCGCGCAGACAGCCAGTTCCTGGCTCTCGTGGGTTCAGGCGAGCGCTCAACTCAATAATGCGAAGCCTCGTCCAGACAGCAATGACTGGACGATTAATCCCGAGACCGTCCGTGAAGCGTTCTCTGTTCACGCTAATCCCTGAATTCGCGATCGCAGCGTTTGACGCTGCCTCGTTCGCATCGCAGGCAAAAGTCATCGTCTCGCTTCCGAATGACACTTTTGCCTTAGACCAGACATTGCTTCAGATGCTTTACCTTGACATGTTGGTGTTTGGGTTCGCTACATTTGAGGTCATGGATGCGTCGGTTCTCTATGCTGACCCGACCCAGTTCACGATTTCGCTCAGGGATGATGGCTCGCCAAAGATTACGCTTTCTAACGACGAAGATGTGACTGATAGAGTTGGTTGCATTCCATTCTGCCCGAACCCGATTCTCTATGGCGTCAGCGTCCCAGAAGTTATCCCGCAGACATTTTTGTTCTTCCTTTCGTTTTATGGGCGGGTTCACTACGAACTTTCGCCGTTCAAGAAGCCAGACCTTATGTTGATTACTCAAGAGACGCTATCGACAGACGAGTTGCTCCAAAGGCGTCGACAAATCATCGAACAAGCTGAAGATGACTATGACAGTTTCATCATCTACTCACACGGTGTTGAAGAAAAGCCGATAATCCAAGATCTGTCTAAATCCGAACGAGCCGCAGTCGATCTCGCACAACGGCTTTATGACACTCAGGTCGCGATTCTGAGAAGGATTTGTGGCTGCGTTGATGAATCTTGGACTCTTCCACACGCATTGGTCTCGTTTTTCTCGCAGTTGTCATCTGAACTGGAGCGATTGTTGCCAGAAGGTGCGTCTGTTTCGGTTTCGTTGCCGGAAAGAGGTGAATGATGATGGACATCGTTATAGCCCGTGCTGCATTCCCAATAGAGCTCGAACTTTCCGAGAAAGCTTTTCCCAACAGGCGTCCAGTGAAGGCAGTCCTTTTCAGGGCTAATGTCAGGTCGATTGCTCCGCCGTCGGGCGCTGACAAACCAGTCGTTATCGATCGTAGGGCGCTCGATACTATTGACCTCGACAGGTTGATTGGACTTCCTTTGCACGCAACAGAGGATTTGACAGCGCACTGGGAGACTGATGAACGAGGCGAAAAGAGGGTTTACTCGATCGGAACGATAACTTCGGTCCTCAAGAAGGACGGGATGATCATCGGAAGCGGTTATCTCTGGGACATTGACTTCGCTGACTTGGTTGAGAATGTCAGGCGGGCAGCCGCCAACGGAGAACTTGCAGTTTCGTGGGAAATGACCGATGTAGTCTTGCAGGATGAAGGAGACCATTACCGAATCTTAGGCTTTCAACCTACGGGTTGGGCGCTTCTCAGGGCTCAGTTTGCCGCTTACCGAGACCTTATGCCTGCGCTTGCAGCCATTGCAGACAAACGAACATACGATCCAAGAAAGGTTGAGCTTAAGGTTTTGCTCGATGATCACAGAATAATGCACGCTTACTACGCGACGCTCATGCGAGGTGGGACGATAAGCAACTGGACTGTGGCTGAAGTTGTCCAGATGCACGCAAGGATCGCAGATGAAATGCTTGCAAGGCATGTCCAGCATAGGCGTGGAGAGGGCTATGCGAAAGCTTTGAACGAAGAGAGCCTTTCAAAACAAGCTTTCAAGTTCTTCACAGACGAAGTCACTAACAGTTTCGTAGATGTCTGGGTGCACGATGATGAAGAGGAAGTTAAGTCGTGGATTAAGAGCGCAGAGAAACACAAGCCCATTGAGTTGGATTCGTTCCCGAAAGTTCCAGAAGGTCTTCCAGTTGCGCTGCAATGCAAAGACCAGATAGTTGCCATTGTTGCAGTCGCGAGAGTTGGAGATTCAATCTTGCTTTCAGTTCCGAAGGTTTTCTCAGAGCCACTTCCGGCATCACTTGCATCTGAGGCTAAATCGAAGTTCACTCTTGCTAACGAAGTTTTGAGTGCGCTTCCCGATGTCATAGTCGTGCCTGGTTACATCGCGGTTACCGGTTCTTCACTGCTTACGCCGTTCAGCCAAGATTTGGACTTACTCGTCTGCGACAACGGTAAACTGGAAAGAGTTGCTCGTGAAGTCAGCACGGACAAGGAAGTTCACATCACCATAACCGATAAACCAGCAGGGCTTTCCTTCCCAGTCTACGATCTCATCCTCGTAAAGCGCCCTCGGAGACCGATTATCCCGGTAAACGAACCGGAGAAACTCGCGCCGCACTCGACTGTTAGGGTTGATGGTGATTTGAATTCGTTCCTGTCTGCGCGCATGCGGTCACTTGGAGACCTTGATGTCTATCCTGCTTGCGTCTATTGCACTGACATGATTCCACAACGGCGCGGATTGTTGAAAGCAGACGGGAATTCAGTCGAGATCATTACAAACGAGGACGAAGTTATCACATTTGCTTCGGACATTTCTGAAAGACACCCATCGTGTCTGACTTTGACCGCAGAAGTCTGGTGGGTTGATGGGACATGGATGGTTGCAGATTGTTTGTGGTGGAACGCGACCAAAGTTGCAGAACTGCCGTTCCCGTGGAGATTGAGTTTCGCTCAGAAAATTTCAGATGCGCTTGTCATGCCGTTAGTAAAGTGGCGTGTTATCTGGTCACCGAAGGAAGCGCCGAAACCGCCGTTCATTCTCCAAGACTCGCAAGCCGTCTACGATGCTGGCAGAATTGTTATGCTCTCGAATAAAGCATCCAAAGCAAAGGAGGTTGTGCAGTGATGGAAGCAGTTCCTGCGAAGACAGAGAAAGCAAAAGTCGGCAAAAGGGAAGATTCTGTTTTCTTTGCGCCGTCCGTCAGGGCAAATCCAGAAAAGGTGAAACTCATACGAACATTCCTCGGTTGGCGTTACGGGTTGACCCAAACGGCGGCTTCAATTCAACATGCGTCGGTAGTTGTTGGCAAGGTTGATGTCGATACCGACGCTGTTGTCCTGCCGGACACGAACCTCAGGGAACTTAGGATCGTTGCTGATGAGAAACTTAAGATCGTGAACGAGAAGCCGACAATATACGCGCCGCTCATCGAGCCGTTTGTCAGGAGACAACTTGAGACAATGGCTGTAGTTGGAGACGATTCGATGTTGGAACTTCATCTTAAGTCGCACCCGCATGCGTCGTCAATTTTCCAAAAGCGTTCCATTGAACACAACATCAAGGAAGCGATTCTAACAGGGATCAACGGAGCGCAATATGTTGTGGTCGATGAATCTATGGGTTCACTTCATATCGCTGTGGCAGCAATTGCTGCATCAATGGGAAAGTATGTCGTTGCCGTTTGCTCATCACCCGTGATGGCTGCTTTCGCTGATTACCCTATCGCGAGAATGGAAGACATCGTTGCTGCAGTAGCTGCGGTTATTGGGCATGAGTTGATGACTTATGCAGGTCAGACCGGGCAAAGCCGTCAAACCGTTGAAACCCGCCGAAGGTTACGGTCACTATGAGTTCGACGACTTAGACCAAGTCATCGAAAATTTCATCAAACCGATCTTTGACGAAGGCAGCTATGTTGTCGTAGAGCCGAAATGGGACGGAGTTCGGCTCGTTGTGCACTATGATAGCGGGAACTTTCACGCATTTACCGAGGACAGGCAGCGTGATAGGGCTGAAATTCTCCCAGAGTTAGAGCAAGCAGTTGTGAAATTGCTTGGTGATCGCTCAGCGATCATCGATGGTGAACTGTTGCTTGGTCGGATAGTTGATGGAAAGTTCAAGCCAGTCATGAGACCTGACATGATGAAGGTCGTTGTCGGAAAAGAACCGATTACAGAGCCGATACGGTTTTGTGCTTTCGACCTTCTTTACCTCGATGGAGAAGACCTGACAGACCTTCCGCTGCGCGAACGACGGGCGAAACTTGAGCAACTCCTTTCAAACCCGCCAGAAACGATAATCCTGACGCCACAGAAAATCGTGCGAACGGTGGAGGAGGCGAGGGAAGCGATTGAGTGGGCAGCGTCCTTCATTGGCTCAGAGGGAGCGATGATAAAGGATGCCAATTCAGTCTACGAACTCGACGGTCGCTCAACGAATTGGGCGAAATACAAGCGTTGGAAGTCACTTAAATGCCTCATCATTGGCATAAGTAAAGTCTTCCCACCTAATACTGACCCTGACAACTGGAAGCAAGCCTTCAGGGAATCGCAAACCTATATCTTTCGCTGTGCAGTGCTTGGACCTGACGGAAAGACTCTCATTCCAATCGAGTCCAAGCGAACGCTTACACCGAGTGACCTTGAACTTCGATATGTTCGTTCAGGTGAGGAAGACCCAGTTACTGGCAAGGTGGCGTCAAAGAGCGAGTGGCGTGGAAGGGATGACTACAGGCTTTGGACGATGGACGAACGGTTTCCCAACAGAGATGTCGGAGAACTTGCTTATGGTCAGACCTACGCGATCAAGCTCGAACAGGAACCTCAACTTGGCGATGTCGTTGAAGTCGCTCCGATAAGTCTTAACTGGTTTGCCGATGAAGATGGTTTCGTGCACCTGACATGGATGCACCCGAGGGCGTTGCGCGCTGGTGTCGATGACCCATCGGAAGTTGCGGATTGGGATAGGGTCACGGAACTCATTTTGGCATCAGGTCAAGAAGTTCCGAGTGTCACAGTAGCCGACGGAAAGTTGAAGTTGTCTGGCAATACGGTTGAAAGTTCAATCTCAGTTATGGCACGCAAAGATGAGAATGATGAAGATGAAGCCGATGGCAGCGACAGTGACGAGAATGTGCCTGTCTGGCAAAGGAAAATGCTTCCGAGGCTCTTGAAAATCTTTGGACTCGGCTTCGCGAGGGTGATCGTTCGTGCGTGCGTTGCACTTCTTCCAGACGACTATGACACCTATGTCGATCTTTTCTCCGGCGTTAACTGCGGTCTGCTTAGGCTAAAAGAGCGAAGACCGGGAGAGAAAGAGATTTTGGTCGACATTGACCCGTATGTTGTGAACTTCCTGAGGGTCATAAAGAGCGGTGACTGGGTGAAACTGCGCAGATATAGGTGGAATCCGAGTAAGGAACGGTGGTCTGACCTCCGTGAGGGATTGATCAACGGCGATTTCGATGACGCAGACAGCATCAAGAAAGCCTATGTTTTCGGCTACACGACATTCTACTGTGGTGCAGGTTATGGTTACTTGCCGAAATACAATTCGACAAAAGAGATGCGTTATTACTGGCGCAGGGAACTGGAAAGGTTCTGGGACAGGTGTGCTCTTTGGGAGCAGCGTCTTAAAGGCGTCGCACTTTACTGCATGGACGCTCTCGATGCCATGCAGAAGTTCGATGGCAAGAGAACATTTTTCTTCGCAGACCCACCATGGGTTTCGGAGGAAACGGAGAAAGGCAAAGCGCTCTATCAATTCAGCTGGACAGCAGAGGACTTCGAACGGTTCATGGAAGCGTGCAATCAGCTCACTGGGCGCATTCTTCTGCTAAACGAAAGCTTCGCTCGAAAGTTCCAAGCGATGTCTGATAAGTGGCACTATCGGGAGCTCGACTACGTGATTCAGTCAATTCCTTGGCTTGTCATGAGAAAAAAGGACATTTACAAGGAAGGCAGCGATCTGCCGTTGCACAAACTGCGAATTTTCCTGATCGGCAACTACGAATTGCCAGAGATTCCAAAGCCAATTAGGGAAGAAGCCTTGAGGCTCTTATCTTCTTCTGAGATTAGCGAAGAAGAAGAATTGACACACGAAGAGCAGCGACTTGAAGAAGAGAAGAGGCTTGGAGACCCAATGAAGGTCGTTCATGATGTCAAAAAGTTCGAACAAGGTTACGAGTTCGTCTACATGCGCCACTACAGAGGCTTGTGGAGCGACAGCGAGCGCAAAGAAATTGCTTCGATGTTGAAGAAACTCAAAAACGCTGACGACGATGAGCGTGAACAAATCTGGCAGGAACTGGTCAAGACATTTGGAGTTTATTGGCTGACAATTGACTTCGACAAACTCGTCAAACTCGCCCAGAAAGCATCTGACGAGCGAAAAGACGTCTCGAAGGTTCTATCGGATCATCTCAGTCAAGACTTGCCACCAGACATGCGCATCGACGAGCTTGAAGACTGGATCGTCAATGTTGCAAGCGTCCATGGTGATCTTCGAATCGTCAATCCTGCAGCTCCGTCCAGACAGCTTATCGGATGGACGCTCTTCACTCCTGCCGTTGCGCTTCAATTCCTTGATGGCACTATAGCACCGGTTCTTCGTGACAAATTCATTAACAACGAAGATGGTGATAGGATAGTTGCCACCAAGAAAGCCCGACAACCCTATGTCTGGCTGACGGTTGTAACTGAGAAAGAGCCACTGCTTTGGGCTCCTCCCGGTGCTGTAGGTTCAACGAAGGCGACATGGTCAATGTTCGAGTGGAAAGCCAACGGTGTTGTTTGGTTTGGAGTCCAAAGACCTGATTACCATGAGTTCTGGATGAAGTTTGAAGAGTGGGACGATGATGTTGAGCCGAGAGACGGGAAGTGGGTAGTTAGGTTGCTTGAAGGTCAAGGACCGAAAATCGGAGGAGAAGGACCATACTGGCAGTTTTGGTATCCTGAAGGCGATGGGCAGCTTCCGTATGTCCTGACTCACACGCCAGCGCAGGCGAAGCGCGAGTGGAAAGGGAGAAAGTATGAATATGTCATCCTCAACTTGGATGTCGTCCCAATCGTTCTCGAGCAGTTCGAACACATTTCTGAACTTGCTGAAAGCAAGCGAAAGGTTCAGGAACGCTCAGAAACACTTGACGAATGGAAGGAACTGGAGCGATATTGACGGCGCTGAGCAACTGTTGCTATAATATTCACGAATGAAGCATATTTGCATTCGGAACGGGATTTCTTGTGCAACTGTAAGGAGGTAATTCTGGGATGGCTGCGTTACCAGACGAAGTTGCAGCCACTATCGCGAAGGCGCAGGTTGTGCCTGACGAACAAGAGCACCATGATCCGCTCATCAAGCGAGTTCTCGGGAAGTTAGCGAAACTTCTCGCTCAGGCGACAGAGACTGATGAAGTTCAGTCTGCTGATGACGGCGAGCAGACAGAGCCAAAGGCATCAGCAACCTGCAGCAACGGGACTGCCTACGGCTACCCGCCCGCTTACGGTTACCCGCCAGCCTATGGTGTCCCTGCCAATGTAGCAGTGCAGCTCTTGTATGACACTTCAAAGTTACTTGAGAAATTGCTCGATGAAGTTTCCGATGACGAGTTATCCAGTGAAATCAAAGAGCTGAGAGAGCGAATTGCTCAAGCACTTGGAATCAACGCACAAGAGTTCGTAGCACCAGTTGATGTCTTCCGAGAGATGCGCCTTGCTGTTACTGTTTCTCTCGGCACTCAACCAGTTTTGCCTGCAACCGAAGCAGCAGAGCGGCTCAAGAACGCATGGAACGGATTTGCGCAGGTTGTCACGCAAGGCGAGTATGCCCTTCCCGTCGGAAAGATGTTCGATGCGACTTTTGCTCTCCGTGCTGCTGTTGAAGCAGCGATCAAATCGCTCGGTGCGATGACAATGGCTGCGAAACTGCAAGAGAACGAATCTGCTGCCGAGACAGAAGACAATGCAGCTGGTAATCAAGATGCAGAACAATCCGCACAAGCTTCAGAAGCTGGTGAGGTCGCAAGTTCAGATCAAGCCGTCGCAGCCGAAGGGCAGCCAAATGAAACGATCATGGAAGCTTCCGATTCTGACGATAACGAACTTGCAGCATCTGCTGCTCAAGAAAGCGGTTCAGGGCTGACCAACGACAGGCTCGCAAGCATTCTTCAGGAAGCGATCGCACCGATTGTTGGTCGGATCGAGGAACTCATGCAACGCATAGAAGCTGTCGAAAGCGCAATCAAGACCCGCAGGCGTGTCTCATCGTTCGTGGCATCAAGCAGCAAGAAAGACAACGAAGAAGACCTCTGGCGCAGGTGGCTTTCAGCATCCGATCGGGAGCGCAAGGTGTTGATACGAGAAGCCCAGAAACTTTTAGCAGCACCTATCCCGATCGATCGTGATTGATCAAAGCACTCTGACAATTGAAATCAACCTCTGGGAAGCCAGATAGCCCCTCGGGATAACTGGAAAGTAAACAACAGCTCCAACGAAAATCTGGAGGTGCAAAACATGAGTGAGCGACTCGAACAAAAAGTTACCGAGAGCTTGCAGGCTGCAGGGATCACTCCAACAACTGAATTCCTCTGGACGCCAGTTACTTCGGTCGTAATGGTATTGCTTGACGGCATGACCGAGCCATTGCTGCTCAAGCGCATTGATCGCATTAAGGGAGACGGTGGAGAATTTGTCAGTTTCTATGCAGCAAAGACAAGGTTCGGTAGGACGAAAGCTTTGAACTGGCGCTCCGAGACTTCTTTTCCCACATTCCAATGGGAATCAGGAGAACGCGTTGATGTGCCTTACGGTGTCTATGCCATTAAGGCTGAAACAAACCGCGCTCTTGAACTGTTTGGTAAGAACCTCGGTAGCGAACATGAGCGCCGCGTCAATGCTGCCCTTCGGGACATGTTAATCACTGTCGAATATGATGCCTTCTTCGGAGCGCATAACCCAGACAATCACAATTACAGCATGGATGGTCTCAAGACTCTGATCCCGAGCAGCAATGTCTTAGCGCTCCAAGCAGAGGCACTTACCTATGATGCTGTCGTTGAAGCAGCGCGGATCGTTAGGTCTGCTGGTGGTATCCCGCGGGAGCTGTATGCGTCCAGCATCGATATTGAGAATGTTGTGAGGGAACTTGCAAAGACTTACGGCATCGGACCTGAGGGACAGGCTAAGTGGTTGACTGGTGAATTACCCATTCCCACTCCATACGGGAACATCAAGCCCATTGTGCATCCTCTTTTCCCTTCAACAAACCAACGCTTCGCTTTCCTCCTTGACCCAGATACTCCAACTGATGATGGACCGTCCATTCACTTACGCTACCTCGGCGATGAGATGCCTCTTCGAATTGACATTCCAGGAGCTGAACTGACTATTGCGCAGGGCTTTCTTTGGGTCGTAGCATTAACAGTCCCTGGTCGCTACTGGCAATCCATGATTTCTATTATTCCGCCTGCTGGTTAGTCGAACTGACAAGCAATCTAACGGCGACCGCAGTTTAGCATGATTGCTGGCTGCGGTCGCCGCTTGAACACTAATGGTCGGCTGGGCGACACATCAAGGAGGGCTAACGGGATGGTTCGCATCAGTGATGTGCCTATTCCCGTCTGGGTAAGCGTGCCGCCAGTGTCGTTTCCTGTGTTCATCGGAACTCGCTCGGAAGATCCATACGGTCATTCGTTCTACCAATACTTCACCGGAACTTCCGTCTCAGACTTGCAACCCATTGATGTCACCGACGATGACGAAAGCTTGTTAGCCAACGCGACTTCTGAGAAACTGCTGCCATTTGTATCGCCTTTGGCACTTATGCCGTTTGTCAAAACTGCTAAACTGCAGGCGTTATCGTTTGGGCTTCCTCGCCGTGAACATGTCATCTTGATCTACGACGACCCGTCTGGTCGTTGGTGGCTGCACCAGCCAATCGCTGAAGTCAACAAACTTGTCATAGATGGTGAGGAACTCACTGCGAGTGTCATGAATTCTCAGATTTATGCCGGAGATGAGCCATTGACTGTTCCCGATAGCAGCAACAGGGCAATTTTCGCAGTTTCTGCGAGAGTAATCGAAATCCATTACGCTATCGCAGCTGCGTCTCCGATTGTCTATGAAGCGCTTCCTTACTTGGTCGCTGCCGCTTACTTGAAGGCTGCTTCTAACGAACAAAGCAGCATCTACGATTCGATCAGAGTCGGTGCAGTGTCGTTCAGTTTCAAATCCGCAAAGGATTTAGCTGCCAAGTCTCGTGAACTTGAACGAATAGCCTACAGGATGCTCAGGGCTGGTGGTCGGCTGTGATTTCTTTGCCTGCAATCATTGACAGGCACGAGTTCGAAGTTTACAGAGACGGTGTCCTGAGAGGGAAATTTCGCGGTTGGTTTCAGTCCGTTCGGACGATGGCTCGTCCGTTCTATTTAGTCCCGTCTGATGCGGATTATGTCCTTTATGTCCGCAAGGAGGCGCTTGGTTCGTTCAGGTTCGAACCGGGCGACAGAATTGTTCGCACTGACACTGGCGATGAATTTCAGGTAACTGCTTTGCCAGAAGACCCAAGCGGAGAAGGTTGGCTTTACGAGATCTACCTACAGTATTTGCGATTGGTCACTTGAAGGAGGAACGAACTTGCCTCGGAGACCTGCACGAAGGATTACTCCGAAGAAAATCCAGTCCGGGTGGCCAATCTTCTACAAATACTGGTCAGGCTTGTATGCGAGAAGCACTGGTGCGCACAGAGTCAGGACGATGTATGCTAACACTTTCCGCAAGATTGCAACTCCTATGCTTCCGATACTTCGCCAGTTCTATCTCCGTGCAGGCGATATTGGTAGGCTTCCACCAGGTCATGTAGTCGGTTTCTTTCGTCCAATGGTGACCGAACTTACCGAACGCAAGCTTGATCAGATTCTCGAACTCCTGCGAATCTCACCAGAGGCAATTGCGCAAGACCTAAGAGCTTCATTGCCAAGAATTGAAGCGTTTAAGCGTTTGTTCTCACTTGTAGGTGCTGATGTTGACGATATTGAACGAGCAGCAGACAGGATAATTCACCTTGCCGCTGACCACGCTTACAAACTCAGGCGTGCAATTGAGACTGAGCGTTCAAGATTCATGTATCGTGGTGCGAGATTTAGAATCCCGACTTTCCTGCAGATGATTCGACCGGTTGCCCTGAGCCTCCCAGACCCTGAGAGTTTCTCCATCGTTGTTGATTTCTCAACTGTTGGCGCAGTTGGACCGTTTCTAAAGGCAGTCTTTGCTGGATTAGCAAATGATGAGACTTACGGTCGGGCTGTAAGGGCGCAACTTGAAGGTTTGTTTGGAGAAGTTGAAATCTCGGCAAAAGGCGTCCGAATTCGAGATAAGAACACAAGGCGGATGAGAGCACTGCGGTTCGAAGAACTCGAACAAGTAGCTCACCAAATAATCGCAAAATACCTCAGCCGTAGGTTGGAGATGTTGTTCAAGAAGGCTGTGAATGACATTTTCTTCGTAGAACCCACATCTGTTAGTCGATGGTTTCCAGCAAGACCGATGGGTCGCAAGTCTCTTGGTGGTCAGGGACTTGCGCAGATGCTCATGACCGGTCATGCAGTTTTCATGCCGATAATGGGCAAGAAAGGGTTTGCAGGTGCTTTCACAGGCTTCGACACGCAGAAAGCGCCTTATTGGCATGTCGTTCAGTATGGTTTTCACGGAACGATCGAGCCGACAACCTCTCCGTTTCTGACTCTGAAAGATCCAGACCCTGAATGGTGGTCGAAAGTTCAGTGGCTCTTCGGTGCAAGGTCGAGACCAGACATCCTCGGAGAGCAGCACATCTCAATTAGCAAGACTGGTGGAACGAGGTATCATCCATTCTCGATCACAAAGCAGGGAAGGGTAGTGCATCGGCGAAGAAGGCGAACAACGCGAGTTGAGTTCGGAAAGGTTCGCATTCCAGTAATGATGCCATCAGGTTACCCGCGCTTCACTATGAGGCTTCACCACACAGCCGAGATTAGGAAAATCAGGGAGCGGCGACGCAAAGTTCTGACCTACCAAATCACCATAAGACCGCACCCGATCCGCAAGAAGAGCGTCAGAGGGCAGCGAGCATCCCTTTACATCGAGCGGATTCTCGCAAAGATTGCCGAGAGGCAGAAGCTCCTTGAACCAGAGATGTTCAACGCTGCGACGGCATTCATCACGCTCGCAGAAAAGGAATGGACTCGAGTGGCATCGACCTTTGCAGCATCAGGGTACAAACTTGGAGGGAAACTGTGATGACAGACTTGGAACAGTTCCTGTCGGTGATTAAAGAGCGGGTCAGAAATGCGTTGGCAGAGTTCACTGGCACAGAGCCAGAAATTGCGGACTTGAACGCACGGTCAGAGCCACGATCTGCTCCATATGCGCGGATCGGGATACCTGAAGTCGGTCATGATGACCTAACCGTTCCGTTGGACAGGCTTGTCGTTGGCGTCCAGATCATTGCCGTCGTCGACAGGAAAGGCAAACCGCCACAGACAGTCCAGTTTGAACTGGCTAAGGCGCTTCTCTTGCACCTGTTCGGAGAAAACCACGAACTCTGCTTGATCGAACTTGATTCTGGTCGCTCAGTTCGGATTGTCCCATCGGCACGAGTTACATTCATCAGCGATGTCGAGTCCATCATCGCTGAACGGGCGCCAGACTGCACATCGGTAGTGGTCATGTTTGGAGCTGAACTTTATCTTGGAGGGAAGGTTATCTGATTTTATTCGTTCGTGATAATATTTATAGGAGACGACTGCGACTGGAATCTTACAGATTTCTTGGCAGCTGTCAACTGGAACAGGAGACCGGAAGCCCGATAGTTCGATCATGAGGTGAGACAACATGTATGCTCGCAGTAACTTTTCGTTTGCTGGGATCGCAGTTCAACCGGCGAAGGGCACGGCAGCGACAATCACGACTGCGTTGCCGCTGGCTGGTGGCGAGAGCATTGAACCTCAATGGGATATCCAGTATTCGGAGCTGCCTGATGGTCAGTGGTTCGATGTTTGGAGCGTTAAGCGCGGCGAATGGGCACAGGGCGATTTGCCTGTCTACTTGCACCCGGACTTGCTTTCGACGCTTGGTGGAGTTCTCACTCTTGGAACTGACATGCAACCGCCTTATGTAACGGTTCTCGTTGGAATCGGTAACCGTTACACGAAGCAACTGGTTGATGGTCGCGTCACTGGAGCACGGTTTTCCTTCTCTCGACGAGACTTGCCTCAGGTTACCTTCACCGTTCAAGGTCGAATGGCAACAATCTCGTCGAGCGCTCCTGCGTCAGTCATCGCATTAACAACTCCACCATTCGTGCGTCAAGAAACTTTAGTGTTTGGCACTGTTGTTGCAGGTGGAGTTCAAGACATCGCAGATGCCGCATTTGGGACAAACCACTGGGCAAATCAGTACATTCAGTCCATTGAGGTCAACCTTGAGTTCAACCCAATTGATGCGAACGAGCTAATCCCATTCGGCGACATTCGCCCAATTGATGTCATGACTACGGTTGTTCGAGTGACTGGAAACTTGGTCATGTATTTGCCTAACCCAGTTAACAACGAGATCTTCCAAATTATGAGCGGTTCAGAGTTTGCTTTTGGAGTTTTGCTTGCTCGTGGAACTAAGAAGGCTAAACTCGTTGTCCGAAGGGCGTATCCAGAGCGAATCCAAGTTAACGCCAGTGGCGACAAGACTTCACTGGAACAAGTCACAATCGACTTCCGAGGTCTCGCTCCCATCATTTCTGGCACTATCTATGCGCCTTACAACTTTACGGTTTCTGGTTAATGACGCATTGAACGCTAACTAAGGAGGCGATGTTGGTTATGGAGCAATCTTTCGATCGCCAAGAAGCGCTTCGTGCCCTTAGAGTAGCTATCCGTTCTGTTCGTCGCACGCCTATCAGGATTCCTTTCGGAGATGATGAGAGGTTCTTCATCGAGATCAGAATACCGAGGTTCGCCGAACGGCTTGACTTGCAGATGGCAGCGGAGTTGTTTCTCGGCGGCTATGAGAGTTCTGAGCGTCTGTTGAGGTCTCTGCCAACGATCATCACTGCATTCAGGCTTCCTGCAGAGGACGATGACGGGAATTTCGTGCAGGCAATTTACAACGCAGAACCACTTCCGGACCTCCAAGTCATCAATCTGACTCCGACGGATTTGTTCTCTGACGACAGTGCTTTCAATGCAACTCCAGCGTTGATGACAGTGATCATCACGACACTGATGACGCTTTCTGGCAGGACTCAAGCGGTTGCAGCAGGAGTCAATGCGTTGTTGGAACTGTTTCCGGGCACTAATCAGAACTCCGCAGATCTACTGGAGCAAGGAAGTTCTGGGATGTCCGGAGATCAGTGACGAGATGTTTAAGTGGGTCTTGCTGATGTTCAACACTTGCATGGAGCTTGCTGCAGTTCTTGATAAGGAGCACCATGACAGGTGGCATCCAATTGTTTGGTTTCTCGCACAGCAGCTTCGACATGAAGCAGAAGAATGGGCGTTAGAGAAAGCGAGAGCGCGGAGGTAGGACTATGCCGCGCGAACTGATAATTCCGTTCCTGATCACAGCGAACTACCAGACATCGCTTGCGATAAGGCAGCTTCGTGGTGAGCTCGGGCAACTTCCAGCCGAGCTCACTGCGATGCGTGCTGCTGCCGCGGAAGTTTACGCAATGGGCGCGATGGGTTTGTTCTCGCTTGGAATGCTGGCGGTTGGAGCGCAGCAGCTCGCATCTGCCTTAGTTTCAGCACAACAGATGGCTGCTCTCGCTGCCGTTGCGACTGGTCAGTTCGCAGCCACATCTGCAGTTGCGAATGAAATCCTTCAACAGTCAGCAATGGCTTCACGCAGATATGGGCAATCACTCGGAGATGTCGCAGCTGCGTTCCTTGAGGCTGCCCGCGCTGGTATGACGATTTCTCAAGCTGCTGCGCTAATCCCAGAAGCAATGAACCTTGCAGAAACTTCGGGAGCTGACCTCGCCGAAACTGTTAGGATGACTTTTGCCATCATGCGCAACCTCGGAATGCCGATCACTCGCCAGTTCGCGCGAATGATCACTTCGGAACTTTCATACGCCCTTGACCGGTCACTGATGGACATTGAAGATGTCATGCATGCAATCAAGTATGCTGGTCCAATCGCTGGTCAGCTTGGAGTCCCACTGCACGACCTCTTTGCTGCACTGATGCTCTTGCACGATGCTGGGATCAGAGCATCCATTGCAGGAACTGGCTTAGCGAGGATGTTAATTCGGTTAGAAGCGCCGACAGCGCAAGCAAGGAGAGAGCTTGCTAAACTCGGGATTGACTGGCATGAACTTAGACCATCAGCAAAGAATTTGGCAGATATTATTGATCTTCTTGCCGCAAACGCAGATGAATTGACGATTCGGTTGCTGCTTGGTGAGCGTGCGGAGAGAGCGTTCTATGCAATTGTTCAGCAGGGAACTGACGCACTGCGAGAGCATGCCAGAGAGTTAAGGCAGCACGGTGAAAACGCCTCATACGCCGAGCAGAAATATCGGGCTCTTGCCCAGACTCCAGCACAGAGGTTCCGCGTAGCAATAGCTACGATAAGGAATTCTATGACGCTAATGGTTGAACCTCTCTTTCGGCTTCAACTTACTGTTGCTGAGGCTTTTGCAGGACTGGTTCGAACTGTTTCCGACTCGCCGTTACTTCGTGCCATTTCCAAGATGGTCATCGGGTTTGGTGCTTTATTCGGTGGCATCACGCTTGTAATCTCAAGCCTTGCGTGGCTTGCAGGTCGATTCCTTGAATTGTCGACGATTGGAAGTCACTTTCTTATGGTTATTGACCGGCTTCAAGCGTCTCTCGGTAATTTGACTCTTTCAGCGCTTCGAGTTCCGATGCGAGGCTTCGTTGAAGGTTTGAAAGCGTTCTTCCTTCCCGGCGGATTGGAGCGCATGGCGACTTGGCTTAGCCAAGAATTGAGGTTCTCTGAACTGGCATCTGCGATGGCGCAACCGCTTGTTTTCTGGCGTCGTGCAAGGCGAATCCCGCCGTTGTTGCAGGTTCTGCCAGAGGAAATTGCCATGCGCCATCGGTCAATCGCAGGTGCAGTAGCGAGGCTTGGAATTCCGCTCCAGCAATTCTTGTTCCTCGGACTTGGGCTTGGTCCTGTTAGACCAACTCCGTTGCGGTTCAGGGACTATTTGATAACTTACCTGCAAGATCGTGCTTACCAATATCTAATCGAGTCATTCCGAAACATTCCTGAAGCTCTCCTTGATGCGCTCATCAATGCTGTTGCGCAAGTTCAACTGCAACCTCAAACAGTTGCAGCGCTTAAGACGGCGCTGAAGCCTCGCTTGTTCAAAGTCATCAAAGAAACAGAGTTTAAGGGCGACTTCGAACAGTTCTGGGCAAAAGTAAAGTCGGCGATTTCGCAAGGCATTGCTATCCAAGACGAGATTTTGACTGCTTCCGAACTGCAGATGCTTGGTTTCCAGATGACTTTGCAGGACAGGGCTCGTGCTGCGTCTTTGTTCTTGAGGAAGTTCGATGAAATTAGTGCTCAAATGGAGGATGCAGTAAAGCAGCAAATTTTCTCGTTCTTCATGCGAAGACCGGAACTAATGCATGCAGCGCGGATCTCTGGTCGCGCTGCCGAGATACTTTCGCATTTCCGTTGCATCGCGCCAGACTTGACACTCCAACAATTCTTTCAACTGGCTAATCAGACCTACAAAGCAGTTCAAGAAGCGGTTAATGCTGCGGACATCGAGGCTTTGCCTTTCCTTGCAGAATATCAGCGCAAGGTTCAGAGCGTTATGAGGTCATCCAATCTGCCTCCGATGCTTCGTGCGTTGTTTATGGGAACGCTATCTCTTCCAGCAGATGCGCTTTTAGAGGCAATGCAGTTCAACCTCGGAGCTATCGTTGGTTTAGCGACAAGACGACTTCCAAATCGTGTTGATAGGTTCAGGCGTTTCTTTGAAAGATTGACTGACGAAGTTTCAATCTATTTCACAGGCGTTTCAGACTTGATTTCTGCGTCATTTAGGTTTGGTCTTGGTCTTGCTTCTGCGGTTCAGGTTATTCCCGGTAGGCGTGACATGCGTTCCATTATCAAGCGAATTTCAGATCAACTTGCAAAGTTGCGAGCCAGACGATTCCTCGGCATTGCGACACCAGAGGAGATGGCTCAAATTCCAAAACTTCAACAGCAACTTGGCATGATGCTTGGTATCGCTGCTACTAACGAAATTCAAGGAGCACTTGCACAACTCAAACAGATTCGCGGTAGACCAAGACAGGCTCTTCTTGACTTGTTCAAAGCGATTCGAAAGTTCCGGAGTGGCGGAATGGCAGAGCTTCGAGAAGCGCTCCTCAATCTCGGCATGGACATGCCAGACCTCATTGGTGGGCTGCTGCGAGATTCGGCTGCATTCGTCAAGACTGTCGAAGCGCAGCTAGCGCAACTTCCCAACAGTGATGTCTTAATCCAGCATTTCAGAAACATCGCGCGGTCAGTGTTCGGAGTGCACAGAGGACTGATGGCATTCTTCGGAAGGCAGGGCGTTTCTGGACTGTATGATAATCTCATTGCCATTGGTTTGACTGAAGAGCAAGCATCGCAAGTAGTTCAAATGCTTACTGCTGGTCTTGTGCAAGCTTTAGCCGAACAAGCAGCCCTCGGTAAACGGTTAGATGAAGCCATCGAATCGGCAAAGCAACTTACCGAGCCAACCTGGCTTGGTCGACTACTGTCGAGAGTTGGCCAGTTTCTGTCCAATGTCGTGGGCGGATTTGTGAACCTGATCAGATGGTTCGGCACACGCGCTCGAAATATGGCGTTGTGGCTGCAGAGGCGACTAACACTACTTCGGATCGGTCAATTTCTGGCTCCATGGCTCAGATCTGCACTGCTTTCAATTCTGAGTGGACTGCACGCTGCCTTCGGTGTTCCATTCATGTATGTTCCGGGTGCAGTCACGCGAGCCCTTGAAACTATCC
>Ga0209670_100347_pt1 | contig 29268 bp, 21 predicted proteins | sample PerSpoBPS_BMetaG_FD_184741 | JGI IMG/M metagenome (GOLD analysis project Ga0209670, IMG submission 184741) | Thermal spring microbial communities from Yellowstone National Park, Wyoming, USA - Perpetual Spouter B (PS_B) MetaG (SPAdes) (version 3) | ecosystem: Environmental > Aquatic > Thermal...
TTTTTGGTTTCACATCCCCAAATAAGTGTTGCTGTTATACCTAATAAAAAGAAAGCTCCAAGTCTTAAATTTTTTCTCTTCATATTCAGCCAACTCATACTTTTTTATTAAAGCAAAATTTGTTCCACTTTTTTTTTCAATTTTTTTGTTTTCATTTTTTAACTTTTTTTATTGATATTTATTGCCCCATTTTATTCTCCTTATCGCTACTGATTTGTAATCTGGGTATTGATTGGACCGGATTGTGAAACTCTTTTTATAGACAGGGGAAAATTTATTTTTTCCTTTTTAGTCTCAAAAATGAGACTGAGTTTCAAAAATGAGACTGATAAAAAAGTAAAATTTTTGGAACTAAAATGGAATGGGAAGTAAAATTTTGGGAACTAATTTCGGTTTTTCTTTGAATTTTTGGGATTTGAAATTTTTGAATTCTGAAAGAACTTTATGAAATCCTCCCAAGTTTTTGCTCTTACTGCTTCTGTTTTTATCTTTTTCAGATGATTTATATCATCTACCTTTCCTAAAAAGTCTTTGAATTGTTTTGCTTTCTGGCTACCAAACTTTGCTTGGATGATACCTAAAATTCCTTCTTTTAGACCTTCTTTCAGTCCTTCTTCTAATCCCTCCTCTTTTCCCCATTTATAAAGGAAAGTTTTTCTTATATCAACTTGTATCGGCATAGGCTTTACCTTTATTTCAATATCAAATAATCCAGCTTTATTTATTTATTTATTCCATGTTCAGTCTTTTCACAAAATCAACTGTTTTCTCAATGACTAATTTGAGATGTTCTGGATTTGTAAATCTGTGGTCTCCACCTTCAACTTTGAAGAAATCTTTTGGTGGTCTTGCTAAATTGAAAATTTCTAATCCTTCTTTTATATCAACGGTCTCGTCTTTATCTCCGTGAATTATAAGTATGGGAGGATTTTTTTGTAGAGCTTCTTCAATTTTTAACTTTCCTATATTTACCTTCGGCGGACATAAAGCCACTACACCGCTTGCATGTTCTCCGAGTAATATCGCTATTGTTCCTCCAAGACTTGAACCCACAAGATAAATTCTTTTTTCATCCAGATTTTCTTTTGCAAATTTGATTACTGCTTTTGCATCTTTAATTCTTCCTTCAAGGTCGTATTTATCTCCTTCTGTTTCTCCACAACCTCTGAAATCAAATCTTATAAAGTAAAAGCCATTTTTTTCAAACTCATTACCCATCATTACATATTTTGGACTATCTTTGAACGATTCAAATCCATGCAATGCAACTACAACTCCTCTTTTTTCTCCTTCTGGTTCGTGTAAAACACCTGATATATTCACTTCTCCTTTTATATTTATCTTTTTCTGCATAAAAATATAGATAAGTTTTAATGAAAAATATCGGAATTTTTATTTTTGCGTAGTTTTTGTTTCAGGATTTGTTTTTGTTTTTAGATTGTTTTTTTATTTATTGGTTTGCAAGTTGTGGTATCAGTTCCTTTGCATTTTCAAATCCGACCATTTTTGAGAATTCGTAAGAATAAAGAGCTTCAAGTAGTTTTTGGAATTTATTGGAATTTTCTGGTTTTTCTATCAGATCAGAAGCCAAGTTATAAATTTCAGTTTTTATTTTTGAGTTGAAATCTTTATTCTGTTTTTGATTTTTCAGATTATCTAAATCTCTTTGCCAATCTTGTTTTCCTTTTTTGCCTTCCAAATAGTGAATTATTCCAATTACGATAGATTTTATATTCTCTTTTTCTTCTCTTATGAGTTGATTATAATATTGTAAAAATAAATTGAGGATGTTAGGTAAAAATCCTACAAATTCCTCTTTGGTTTTGCTTTTTTCTGAATAAAAGAAAAGAAAGTTTTTGATAAAGTAGTAAAGTTTTGTTGGATTGAAAAGAAAACCTCTATCTTTTACTTTTCTCCAAATGTGAGTATATGGCGTGTAAATAAGTTTTATTCCTTCTTTTTTCATTCTATCCATAAATTCGTTATCTTCAAAGTAAAGAAAAAAATCTTCTCTCAAATATCCTATTTTTTCAAATAGTTCTGCTCTTGCAAAAAAATTCCCTCCGCTTAAAAACACAGCAGGAATTATTCCGATATCTTCTTCTTTAAAGGGAGTTTCAGAAGCTTGTAGTCCATCATAAAAACAAAGTCCTGTTTTTGGGTCTTTTACTTTGCATGTTACGACAAGAGAATCTGTATAAAGTAGAGTTTTTAGGAGTTCAAAAGGGGTTTTTTTATCTAAAATCATGTCAGGATTCAATATCCAGATATATTTTGAGTTGAGTTCTTCTTTTGCGAACCTTATGCCTTTATTTACCCCACCGGCAAATCCATTATTTTCGTTTTTCATAACAAAAAATCTTCCTGGGATTATTTCTTTCAGTCCATCTTGTAATTTTTTAAATTCCGCATCATCTTCTGAATTATCTACTACCACAAGATTAATTTTCTCATATTCAGAATTTTTTAGCGAATCAGCAAGTTCAAAAACATCATCAGAGGAAAAATAATTTACTGTGATGCAGGAGATTTGAGGTTTTGACATAAGCTCAACCGCTCTTTCTCTGAAAAAATTTTTACTTTTTAGCTTACCAGAAAAATTGAATAAGAACTTATATTTCCCTTTCAGGTTAAAGACAAGATAATTTCGTGGATTTTCCTCCTCTTTTCCTAAAAGAAGGATATCAGGAGTTGGAACATTACCATAGCCATATTTTTTGATGAGTTTTTTTGCAAAGTTCCAAATTGAAATTTGATTTAATTTTTCTGCGTTTTCTTTATCTGAATTAAAGCTTACATGATGGATATGCTGGACAAAAACAGCGGGTTTTAGCACTATTTTGTATCCTTTTTCTTTTATTCTCAAAGATATGTCAAAATCTTCCATACCAAGTATTAAGTTTTCATCAAGCAGTCCGAGCTCTTGTATTTTTGATTTTCTTATTGCGAAGCAAAATCCACAAAAACTTTCTAATTCCTCTGAGTAATCTCTGTAAAAATATCTTAGCAGGTAAGGGGTTATTTCGCCTACAATTGATGTAAATTTGTAAAAGCTTAGGAAATACGCTACTTTATCAGAGGTTGGTACAACTACGCACACATTATCATTTTCTTTTAATTCTTTGTAGAATATTTCAAGCCAGTCAGGGGTTACTACGATTGCGTCGGGGTTAATGATTACGATAAATTCGTTTTTGCAAGCTTTTATTGCTTGATTTACTGCTCTTGCAAAACCTATATTTTCTTTGTTGAAGATAACTTTAATATTGGGGAATTTTTTCTCAAATTCAAGAAGGATTTGAGGGGTTTTATCTTTTGAGTTGTTATCTATTACTAAGATTTCATCTTGGTCTTTTGAATTCTCTAAAATTCTTCTCAAACAATCTTTTATGGTTTGCTCTGAGTTGTAAGTGATTATGATTATAGAAAAGTTTTCTCTTGTTTTTCTGAGCTGTAAATTTTCTATTACAAATTTTTTTGAACGACTTTTTATCTTTTCAAAGGTTTGGTTTAATAATTTTTTATATTCATCTGATAATTGTTTGTTTCCTGAGGCTTCTGCAAATTGCGCTGTTGTAGCTGCTTGTAATATTAAGTTTTCATAAGGTTTCAAAAGTTCATTGTGTTTGATTTTGTGTTTTATATTAAAGAATTCAAGAGCATCATCGTCTAAGAATCTAATAAGTTCTCTATAACCTTTTAAACCTCTTTCTGCTTCAAGTTGAGCATTTTTCCCATGTATTCTCAAAAGATATGTTATTTTATTTGGGAAAAATATTTTTCCTCCTTTTCTCATAATAGCAAGATGTGTGAAAATATCTGCGTTTGCTTCCAATGTAGTATCCTTAAAACAAAAAATGTCAAAGTCAATATCATATTTTCTGATGAGTGGAAATCCTGCCATAAAAGATCTGTTTGTAAGAACTTCTTTTATGAATTCATCCCATTCTATAAAACCATTTGAGGAGATTTTAGGATATCTTGAGTAAAATTGGACGAAAAAGTAATGGCTCGGTATAACATTTAAATTCTCATCTACAAAAGCTCCTTTTCCAACTGCAATTTTCACATCTTCATATTCCATAAGAGGTTTTGATAGTTCCTCTAATGCCCAAGGTGTAAGTAAATCATCGTCTGGCAGAAATTGAATAAGGTCCCCGCTTGCCATACCAAGAAGCTTTTTGAAATTTTCTACGGGACCTATGTTTTCTCTGTTTTTCTCGTATTTTATGAACTTATACTCTTTTGCAAATTCATATACTATTTTTTCTGTTTCTGTGTTTTTCTCAGGGTCGTTATCAGAAATTATTACTTCATAAGGTTTTAGAGTTTGATTTACCACACTCAAAAGGCATTGCTTCAACCAGTAAGGTCTCTTGTAAGTCGGAATAAGAACTGATATTTTCATGGATTTAATCTTTTATCTTGCTTTATATTACTTTATCGTCTCTTTTATATTAGATTTTATCAATTTTGTACTCAAAGAGAAAAGACTTTCATTCTTCAACTATTTCCCAAAAGTTATTTTTTAAGATACATTTTGTGATTCCTCCTGTTGGAGATAAAACAGAAAAGGCTATAAAGTCATTTCCGCATTTTAGGTAAATTGTGCCAGACAGGTCTTTTAATCCCTTTGGAGAAAATTTGAAAGTTGTTTTTATTGAGGGTGTTCCGGGAGAATTTGAGCAAGCTCTTACATTCACATCTGGTGCCGAAATTTTTGCAAATATTTTATATTGACGAGATCCTTCGCCATAATCTATTATTGCTTTCCCATCTTGAAAAATCACTTTTACCTCGTTGTATTTCAAAGCAAGCATTTTTGCCTCTGAAAATATTTTTTCTACCATAGTATATGTTGATTTTATTCCGCATTCCATTTTAGGTTTTATTATGAAAAAGAAAAAAAGAGCTCCGGCCGAAAGCGAAAGAATAAATCTCAAAATAAGCATACGAACTCAATTCAGATATTATTCTTTCTTAAAAATTCACTCAAAGATTCAAAAAATATCTTCCCAAAACATAATCTTTCAAAAACCAAATCTATCTGACAGAAAATCTTAAAATTAAAATAAATCAATTTTGTGTGATTTCAAGTAATGATTAGGAATGACCAACAAATTTTAAACATCTATAAAGGAAAAACCGTTTTAGTGACTGGGGATACTGGTTTTAAGGGGTCATGGCTAGCGATATGGCTTTTTCATCTTGGGGCAAATGTTATTGGTTATGCTCTCCCTCCAAAAAATAAAAACGATAATTTCGCAATTTGTGCATTAGACAAAAAAATAACGCATATTGACGGAGATATAAGAGATTATGAATTTTTGCTAAAAGTTTTTTCAAAGTATAAACCTGAAATAGTTTTTCATCTTGCAGCTCAATCGTTGGTTTTAGAGTCTTATAAGGACCCTCTTTATACATTCCAGACTAATGTTATGGGGACTGTGAATTTGCTTGAAGCAATAAGAAATACTCCATCTGTTAAAGTTGCTGTTATTGCGACAAGTGATAAATGCTATGAAAACCAAGAATGGATTTATGGGTACAGGGAAATTGACCCTCTTGGCGGAAAGGATCCATATAGTGCGTCAAAAGGAGCAGCAGAAATTGTTATTTCATCTTATATTCGTTCGTTTTTTTCTCGCGATGGAACTCCAAATGTAGCATCTGTGAGGGCAGGTAATGTTATAGGTGGAGGTGATTGGGCAGAAAATAGGATTTTCCCTGACTGCATGCGAGCTTTGCTTTCCGGGAAACCTATCGTTGTGAGAAACCCAGATGCTGTAAGACCCTGGCAACATGTTTTGGATCCATTATACGGATATTTACTTTTGGGATCGTTTTTGTATACGAAAGGTAAAGAGTTTTCAGGTCCGTGGAATTTTGGACCGCTATCTAAAAACATGATTTCTGTTCGAAAACTTGTTGAAGAAGTAATCAAACAGTGGGGTGGGGGAGAGTACATTGTAATGAAAGATGAAAATGCCCCTGAGGAAGCCGGAATTTTACACCTTGACATATCAAAAGCGGTAAATAAATTGGGGTGGTACCCAGTTTTAGATTTTAAGCAAACTATAAAACTTGCGATAGAAGAATACAAAGTTGATGGTATGAGTTCTGAGGAAATTTTCAATCAGAGAATTGATCATATAAATAAATATATTGAATTGAGGAGGAAAATTGAAAATGAGATGTAGAATATGTGGGGCCAATTTAGAAGAACCTTTTTTATCTCTTGGGAAGTCTCCTGTTGCTAATTCGCTTTTGACAAAAGAAGATTTACATAAGATGGAGCCATATTTCCCTTTGGATTTATATGTATGTCAAAGCTGCTGGTTAGTTCAGCTTGAAGAGTTTGAACCGCCTGAAAAAATTTTCTCCTCTGACTATCCATATTTTTCATCTTACTCTGAAAGCTGGCTCAAACACTGTAAAAACTACACTGAGATGATGATAGAAAGATTTGGATTTGACAAAAATTCTTTTGTCTTAGAAGTGGGGAGTAATGACGGCTATCTTCTTCAATACTTCAAAGAGCATAATATTCCGGTTTTGGGAGTTGAACCTGCTGAAAATGTTGCGAGAGCAGCGATAGAAAAGGGTATTCCAACTGATATCACATTTTTCAATTCTTCATATGCGAAAAAACTGAGAGAAAAAGGAAAATTGGCAGATCTTATTATTGGCAACAATGTTTTGGCACATAATCCAAATTTGCATGATTTTGTTGAAGCTATGAAAATTGCATTAAAACCAAATGGGATTATTACTATGGAGTTTCCTCATTTGATGAAACTTATTCAGGAAAACCAATTTGATACAATTTACCATGAGCATTTTTCTTATTTTTCCTTTTATGCGGTTAAAAAACTCTTTTCTTTGCACGAGCTTGAAATTTTTGATGTTGAAGAAATTCCAACTCATGGCGGTTCTCTTCGCATATACGCAAAACACAAAGGAGCAGATGGAAAACTTTTAGCTACTACAAAAAGAGTAGAGGAGTTATTAGAAAAGGAGAAAGATTTTGGTCTTTTTGATCTGCAAACATATTCCAATTTCAGAAAAAAGGTAGAGGCAACAAAAAGAGCTTTTTTGCTATTTCTTATACAAGCAAAAAATGAGGGGAAAAAAATAGTAGGTTATGGTGCTCCTGCAAAGGCATCAACACTACTCAATTACTGCGGGGTAAGAACTGATTTTATTGACTACACCGTAGATAGAAATCCGCACAAGCAAGGCAAATTCATTCCGGGTGTCCATATACCCATAAAACATCCTGATAAAATAAAGGAGGATAGACCAGACTATGTTATAATCTTTCCCTGGAACATAAAAGATGAGATTATGGAGCAACTCAAATACATCAGAGAATGGGGTGGAAAGTTTGTAGTTCCTATACCTGAATTGAAAGTTTATTAAATTAGTCAAAGAAATAAGAAATGGTAAAGCTTTAATTTTATAAAAATGAGGTTCATTGAGACAGAGTTGAAAGGGGCTTATATTATTGAGTTAGAGCCAATAGAAGATGAGAGAGGTTTTTTTGCTCGGACATTCTGTCAGGAAGAATTCAAAAAAGCTGGAATTGAATTTAACATAGTTCAGTGCAATATATCTTATAATAAAAAGAAAGGAACGATTCGCGGCATGCATTACCAAGATTTGCCATATCCTGAGGCAAAGATAGTAAGTTGTATAAAAGGCAAAATATACGATGTAATAATTGATTTGAGACCTAATTCTTCAACTTTTGGTAAGTGGATTTCCGTTGAGCTTGACGATAAAAATTTTCGTATGCTTTATGTTCCAAAGTTTTTTGCTCATGGTTTTCAGACATTAGAAGATGACACAATAGTTTTTTATCAGATGTCTGAATTTTACCATCCAGAATGCGCAAGGGGAATAAGATGGAATGACCCGTTTTTTAATATAAAGTGGCCTTTGGAACCCACCATTATCTCAGAAAAAGATAAAAACTGGCCATTGTGGAATTCCTCGGGAAATTCTGAGATTAGGAGATAACAAATTAAGATAATAATATAAAAAAATAAGTATTAGATTTTGGTTTTCAAATGAAAATAATTTTGCTTACTGGAGCAAGTGGGTTTATCGGAAGGCATACAATTCCTTTTTTAATAGACAGAGGATATGAAATTCATGCCGTTTATTATTCTCATCCTCCAGAATTTATTCAAAATAAGGATTTGATTTTACATCGTTGTAATCTTTTAGATTTTGAAGAACAAGAAAAGTTGTTATCTGAGATAAAACCAACACATCTTTTACATTTTGCATGGTACACAGTTCATAGGGAATACTGGACATCTTTTGAGAATATAAAGTGGGTTCAGGCGAGTTTGAATTTATTTTTAAATTTTGCGAAAAATGGGGGAAGAAGGGCAGTAGTTGCTGGAACATGTGCTGAATATGATTGGAACTATGGATTTTTTTCAGAAGGTATTACACCTACGAATCCAAAAACTTTATACGGTATTTGCAAAGACAGCCTACATAAAATTCTTTCTCATTTTTGTAAGCAGGTAAATATAAGTCTTGCTTGGGGAAGGATATTTTTTGTTTACGGTCCATACGAAAATCCGCAAAGGTTAATTCCGTATGTTATAACTTCTCTCCTTGAAGATAAACCTGCGTTCTGTAGTCATGGAAATCAAATTCGTGATTTTCTTTATGTTGAAGATGCAGCGTCAGCTTTTGTAAGCTTGCTTGAGAGTGATGTACAAGGACCTATAAATATAGCTTCGGGGCAACCTATTTCTCTTAAAACTGTCATTTATAAGATTGCAGATTTTTTGGGTAAAAGATATCTTATAAATCTTGGTGCTGTTTCAACTTCCGACGATGATGTTCCTTTTTTAGTTGCAGATATTCGTAGGCTTAAAAATGAAGTCAGATGGGAACCAAAATTTACTATAGATGAAGGTTTGAATATTTCAATTGAGTGGTGGAAAAATAAAATAAGAGAATCTAAAATTAAAATTAAAGATTGAAAACAAAAAGAAAAAAAAGAAGAAATAGAAAAGAAAAAATTTTTTAGAAACTAGGAATGCAAGAAAATTATCACAAAAATATCAAGATTTGCCCTGTTTGTAGAAGTTCAGAAACTGAGTTCATATATCAGCTTGAAAGTGCTCCGATGCAAAATAAAATTTATGATAGATTAGAAGATGCTTTGAGAGAAAATAAAGTAAAAATTACTCTTTGGGGATGCAAAAATTGTAGCTTTGTATTTAACGCTGATTTCAACCCTGAGAATATAGATTATTCATCTGATTATGATAATACACAAGAATATTCACAGTATTTTTTGAGATATATTAAAAGACTTGGGAAAAGACTTATAAAAAAATATGATTTGAAAAATAAAAGTGTAGTTGAAGTGGGATGTGGGAAAGGAGGATTTTTAAAGATACTTTATCAAAGCGGTGTTAAAAATATTAAGGGATTTGATCCTTCTTATGTTGATCACGATGAAGAGATTGATAATTTAGTTATAAAGAAGTATTTTAGTCCAGACTTTTTGAAGGAAAAGTTTGATTTTGTTGTTTGTCGTCATGTTTTAGAGCACATACCTAATCCCTATGAATTCGTAAATTCTATTGTTTCATGTTTGAAAGATGAGGGGGTGATGTATTTTGAATTTCCATCTCTTGAATGGATTGTAAAACATAAAGCTTTCTTTGATTTTTACTATGAACACTGCAATTACTTTACAAAAAACTCTGTCATTACATTATTCAGGCAATTCGGTTTTACAAGCATTACTATAAACTTTGGTTTGAAAGGTCAGTATTTTCAAGTGGAAATGAGGAGAGATAATGAAAGGAATTCAGTCTCAGAAACGGAAAAAGATAAAGAAGCATTACGGAAAATCTTTTTAAGGAAAAACATTGCAGAAAAACTTTTCAGGGAAATCTCTGATTTTCTTGAAAGCGAGATTAGAAAGTGGAAAGATATGGTAGAGAAGTTAGACAATTTTGTAGTTTGGGGTGCAGGTGCGAAAGGAATTACATTTTTAAATAGACTGAATATACCTCAAGAAAAATGCAGATATGTAATAGACATCAATCCTAAAAAACATAACAAATTTGTCCCTATAACCGGGCAAAAGATAGTCTCTCCACAAATTCTAAGGGAGGAAAATATAAAAAACATAATAATCATGAATCCAGCTTATAAAAATGAAATAATTTCTTGCGCTAAAAAATATGGATTTCAGGGTAATTTCATAATATTAGAGTAATTTTATACTGCTATGTATCCTCGGGAAATTTTTGCTACCGAAAGAAAAGAAAATATTCGTAAGATGCAAAAAGATTTAAGTTTAAAGGAATTAGCCTTAAAGTTTTTAGTTAAATCTTTTAGATACAAATACTCCTATAATTTTGATTGGTTGGGAAGACCTTTTATCCAGGTCCCACAAGATATTGTTGCTTTGCAAGAAATAATATGGAAAACAAAACCTGATTTGATTATTGAAACCGGAATAGCTCACGGCGGAGGACTGATTTTTTATGCTTCAATGCTTGAACTTCTCGGTGAAGGAGAAGTTATTGGAATAGATATTGAAATAAGACCTCATAACATAAAAGAAATAGAAAAACATCCTCTCTCAAAAAGAATAATAATGTTTGAGGGCTCTTCAACAGATGATAAAATAGTAAAAGAAGTTGAGAAAGCAGTGAAAAGGCACAAAAAAGTTATGGTATGTTTAGATTCTCTACATACTCATGAGCATGTTCTCAATGAACTGAATATATACTCAAAATTTGTGACAAAAGGAAATTACCTTGTTGTATTTGATACAATAATTGAATTTTTTCCAAAAGGCTTTTTCAAAGATAGACCATGGGATAAAGGCAATAATCCATACACAGCGGTAAAAGAATTCCTAAAACACAACAAAAATTTTGTTGTAGATAAAGAGATAGAAAATAAACTCCTGATCACATGCGCTCCGGGAGGATATCTTTTGAGGGTAAAGTGAATGTTTGAAAATATGTTGCGGTAAAAACTCTTGATTCAAATTTGTAAAATAGTTTTGTAATTTTAAAATGAACAACTTAAAATTTTTTCTATGAAGGTTGTTATTTTGGCTGGTGGATTTGGGACTCGCCTTTCAGAAGAAACTGTAATAAAACCTAAACCTATGGTTGAGATAGGTGGAAAGCCAATTCTTTGGCACATCATGAAAATATATTCTGCGCAGGGCTTTGACGAATTTATAATCGCACTCGGATACAAAGGAGAAGTCATAAAGAAATATTTTTTAGATTACTATGCTGTAAACTCAAATATATTTTTAGACCTTGAAACTGGTCAACATTACCTCTTTGATAGCAACAGAGAAAAATGGAAGGTCTGGTTAATTGATACCGGAGTTTATACGAACACAGGTGGAAGAGTTCTCAGGTTAAAAAAATATATAGGTAATGAAACGTTTATGCTAACTTATGGAGATGGAGTTGCAAATATAAATCTCAAAGCCTTACTTGATTTCCACAGAAAGCACGGAAAAATAGCAACAATAACTGCTGTGAGACCTCCCGCAAGGTTCGGAGGAATAATTTTTGATCCATCAGATGAGAACGGAAGAATTCTTCAATTTACAGAAAAACCGCAAATAGGCGAAGGATGGATAAACGGAGGATTTATGGTTTTTGAACCTGCTGTTTTTGATTATATAAAAGACGATAGTACAAGTCTTGAAGCCTATGTTCTTGAAAAACTTGCAGAAGACGGTCAGCTTTGCGCATTCAAACACGAAGGTTTCTGGCAGTGTATGGATACCCTGAGAGATAAGAACCTGCTTGAAAAACTCTGGGAATCAGGAGAAGCTCCCTGGAAAATCTGGGAATGAAAAAATCAATTACGAAATCTTTTTTGGTGAATTTTTTATTTTGAGAAAATCCAATCTGACAAAATTTGCTTAAAAATAAATAATCAGATTATGTGTTTCGGAGCAAAATTATCATTTGAAAATCTCAGTGGTCTTTTTGCATATATGGCTTTACCTATATTCTTTTTTTTCTTTTCATTCTTCTTTTTTCCTTTCAGATATGATGGTTTTGCTCAAGATATTTCTCCTAAACAACTTAAAAAGATGATAGAAGAAAGAAAAGAAGGGAAAATTAACTTTGTTTTGATAGATGTAAGAACAAAAGAAGAGTTTGAATCAGGTTATATTCCCGGAACAGATTTAAATATACCGCACGATGAGATAGGGGAAAAAATAGGACAGCTTAATATAAAAAAAGACGACACTATTATATTGTATTGTAGGTCTGGAAGAAGATCTGAAATAGCAAAACAAGAACTTATCAAAAGAGGATACAAAAAAGTTTTAAATGCTGGTGGAATAAAGCACTGGGTAGAAAGTGGGTTTGAATTGAAAAAGTAAAATTTTTAATTTCTCGGAGTTTAGTCTCTCGAAATGTTGTTTTTTGTCGGAACTCGTAGAAGTAAGCTCGCTCTAAAACAGATAGAAATTTTCTTGGAATCTATCAGGAAAAAGTATAAAAAGCTTGGAAAAAATCCTCCTCAATTTGAAATAAAAATGATAAAAACAAAAGAGATAAAATTTTAGGCTCTCCTTAAATAGGTGAAGGATGGATAAACGGAGGATTTATGGTTTTTGAGCCTGCCGTTTTTGATTATATAAAGGATGATAGTACAAGTCTTGAAGCCTATGTTCTTGAAAAACTTGCAGAAGACGGTCAGCTTTGCGCATTCAAACACGAAGGTTTCTGGCAGTGTATGGATACCCTGAGAGATAAGAACCTGCCTGAAAAACTCTGGGAATCAGGAGAAGCTCCATTGAAAATTTGGTAGTAAAAAATTTTCTACTTACTCTCGTGTAAGATAAGCTACAAATAAATTTAAAATACATATTCCTTCTTTACCTTGTGGAGTATATTCGTATTGTTGTAATGGAGGAATATATGTCCCACATACTTTTGAAATTAGGTCCATATTTCCGAGATCTACTAAGTTTATTCTTAATGCTCCGAAAAATGATGGTTCTTTGTATATTATGTATGGAAAACGAGTTTTTAGATTGTCTTTTGGGAATTTGAAGTTCCAAGTTGTTATGTTTTCGGTTATAGGTTCTGAAAAAATTAGTTCAGCTGAAAAATGTTCTGAATCATAGATTTCTCCATCACAAGTTATTTTCTCTGGGAAAGAGCACTCCCATTCAATTGCAAACTTATCTTTTGTCCAAGCGGGCAGAATCTCTCTCAGATCTGAAAAAAATATTTTCGGTAAATCTATATATACGATCAAATGATAATTTGTGTTTATTTTGTCCAGAATATATAAGATGAAATCAAGGAAATCATCTTTTCCTTCTCCGGCTGAATAAATTTTCCAGAGAAAATCTTGTAAAAATCTCATAAAAAGCTGAATTTGCCAGTTTGCACTATAATTTATACCTCCTTCAAGTATCTGAGTTATAACATCTGGATACTTTGGTATTGAGAAATAAAATTTCCCTTTTTGAGTTTGAATATATGTACCTTTTTCATCTTTTGCGAATACTCCCAAATCGTAATTTTGAATTTTTGATATGAATTTCAAAAATATTTCTGCAAGTTTTTTAAGTTCTGAAAATGCATTTTCTCTTGCGGTTTTTTCTGATGTCATCAAAAAGCTTTTGCTTTCCTCTAACGATCTCAATAGTATACTCGTTTTCTCGCTCATTCTGAGGCTCTGTTTTTGCCGAATTTCGTTAAGTATCTGGTTTTTCAAATTCTCTGGTAAATTTAGGTCAAGAGATTTTATGTAAGAAAGAATGGTTTTTAATGCTTGGGTATAAGTTTTCAGAAAAATTATAGTTGGTTCATTTACTGGTTCTGTAATCTCAATCAAAAATTCATATGAAAATTGGAGTTTTATTTTGCGAGGAATCGCAACTTTTATTTGGTCTAAAATCTTCTCTGCATTTTGAATTTTCTCATATATACTTTCAGAAAAGCTCTGGTCATACATTATTTTGATTATGGAGAAAGATTGAGCGAGCCCCTTGAGCTCTCTTGCAAGTTTTATAAGATAAAGTTCTTGCGTAAATATTTCAAATTTATTACTTATTTTTTCAAGCAAATCTATAAAAAACTCATCAAAACTTTCTGCTTTGGTTTTTACTATTGAAGAAAAGAATTCTATATTTGATGTTGGAAATAAAGAATCGCATTTTTGGTCAATTTCAATTAATCCAAAACTTGAACTCAGACTTACATCTGGTTTTTGCGGACAATCCTTTCTTTGTTTGATGTATCCATAAAAGTTCTGTTTCCCTTCGTTTGAAATTAAACTTATGCTTACTTGTCTCTGATCTACATATATTTTTATTTCAGACTTACAGTAAAATCTATCTTGGACATTATCTTGAACTTTATCTTGAAAAGCTATGAGTTTGACCACATAAGTTTTTATTTCTCCTTCTATCTCTGTTATTTTTGAGGCAAACTTTATATTTTCTTTTTTTTGATTTTCAAGTTCCACTGATATATTTTCTACTATCTCGTTGGTAAAGGGCTTTGTATATTTAGTTATTGTGACTTTTCCCTTATCTGTATTTATTTTTATTACCTCTTTTTTATATCCTTCTTGAATATTTTTCTCTTCTCTTTCTATATTGTAGCTTATTTCTTTTGCTTTAAAGGAACACTTACGCTCTTTACAAGGTATATCTAACATGTTTGAAAATATGAGTGATGTGAGGAAAGGAGTTTTTAGCTCTTCTGAAATGATGATTGCTAATGGAATTTTTTCCGGTTGAGATGCAGGATCAAGAAAAAATAAAACATCTTTTTGAGATAGTGGAATGGGACACAAAGTTAGAGTTTGAGCAAAATTAATGTTTGCGAAATCTGATTTCTCAAATGCGGAGTCAAACTCTGATGAAACATCTTCAAATTTCTCTGCAAACTCTATTTTCTCCTTTTTACATCCTGAATGTAATGAGAATATTATAAATGTAGCTACTATGGTAAGAGAATAAATTGGGCGATATTTTCCCATTTTGAACTTTTCCGTTTTAAAATTAATTTTTTCTTACATTTTTTCTGTTTTTTTTGTTTTGTGTTTTTTGAGGAATAAGATAAAATAAGTTCAGGCCGTTAGCTCAGGCGGAAGAGCACTGGCCTTTTAAGCCAGGGGTCGCGGGTTCGAATCCCGCACGGCCTACAAACTTTTAACCTGATGCAAACTTTTTCTTTTTGGATCCCAATAATCATAATAGCAATTTTCATCTTATCATCTGCAATAAAAATATTGCAAGAATACGAAAGAGGAGTAATATTCAGACTTGGAAGACTTGCAGGAGTGAAAGGTCCGGGACTTGTCCTCATTATCCCAATAATAGATAGGATGGTAAAAGTTTCTTTAAGAATAATAACGATGGATATACCTCCGCAAGATGTCATAACGAAAGATAATGTATCTGTGAAGATAAATGCTGTTGTATATTTTAGGGTTGTTGATCCGGCAAAGGCTGTGGTTGCGGTTGAAAATTATATTTATGCTACAAGCCAACTTGCTCAAACAACTTTAAGGTCAGTCTGCGGTGAGGCAGAACTTGATGAGATACTCGCTCACAGAGAAAGTATAAACTTGAAAATACAGAGCATATTAGATAAAATGACGGAATCTTGGGGAGTAAAGATTTCTGCGGTTGAAGTCAAACATATTGATTTGCCACATGAGATGCAAAGAGCTATGGCTCGTCAAGCAGAAGCAGAAAGAGAAAGGAGAGCCAAAATAACTCTTGCGGAAGCGGAATATCAAGCTGCTCAGAGATTAAAAGAAGCTGCTGATATGCTCGCTCAAAACCCAATAACAATTCAGTTAAGATTTCTCCAAACTGTATCAGAGCTTGCCACAGAAAAAACGGCAACTTTGATTCTACCAGTTCCTATTGAACTTCTTAAATTTCTGGAAACCCATAAGAAAGATACAAGCAGTACAGGTTAAAAGATTAAATTCTTTTTTATTTCTAAAACTAAATCTTTTCTTAATATGATTTTTATATGGATTTTGTATTTATATCATTTTTTTTATTCTCCAAATCGTTCTTTGGTGCGGATGTTTCAGGTAAAATTTTATCTATAAACCTACATAAGTTTGGGATAAATATATATTTCCCAGAAGATCTATCTCCTGTGGCTCAGGAGTTTGCTTCAAAGATTAATGAGGAAAATGAATTTATAAAAGAGCTCATCGGCACAGAAGCTAAAAACTTCTCCATATTTTTGGGATTTGAAGAAGATGTTTTTTTCTTTGAGAGATTCTTTACACACTCAAAACTTATATTCGTAAACTGGGGTGGAACAAGGATTGATGAAAAGCTCTCTTCGGTGTCATTTTCTCATAAAGTCAGACAAGTTCTTCTTGCGTCCTTTTTTTGGAGTGGTTCTCCTCTATCTTACATAATAGATCCGGATTTTTATCTAAAACCCCAGTTAATCTATTCTTTCTCGGAATACGGGGTGATAGATGATGAAACTTTCTCAAATTACCCATTTTACTTTTTTTGGTCAGAAGATGCACAGCTCATAAAGTATATTGATATTTTCTATGGTAAAAGAGAAATATTTGATCTTTTTGTCAAAGGTAAGATCGAATCTGAATATCGGGATAAATACTATCAGGAATTCAAGGTGTGGAAGGAAAATAAAATAGAAGTTCTAAAAGATGCTATAGAAAGAAAATATGGGATAAACCCTTCCTTTGAAAAAATTTTCAATTTTCCTTCACGCAGTGTTTTTGTAAGAGGAGATGAAATAATAACTACAAGAGAAGATGGCATAATTTTCTCATCAAAAGTCGGAGATATTTTTATAAGGAGTGGGGGAGGGTATATAAATGGAGATGAAAGGTTCATAGTTTTTGATTCAAAGGAAAAAACAGACGGACTTTTTTATGTCTTTATAATAACTCCCTCTTACAAAGTTATCAAATTTCCCGATAAAAGAGCTTGGTTTCCAGATATATTTTCAAGAGAAGATGGAAAAGGTTTCATTTTATTCATAAAGAAAAATCTTATCTATGATGAAATGTGCATTATAGATTTCATTTTTGAAGAAGATAATCTGCAATTTGGAGAAATATCGTGCCCTCTAAAATCTGGTGAGCTTGAAGAATTTTTTTCACCAGATATATCTCCTGATGGAAAAAAAGTAGTGTTTTCATACCTCAGAAGGAATGGGTTTTTAGATCTGGCAGTTTTTGACATTGAGAAGAAAACTTTGCAATTTATAACACAAGATGATAATCAAGATTTATTCCCTTCATTCACACAAGATGGAAAAATTGTTTTCACATCTTTCAGAGAGGGGAGGTATCTTCTTTACCTTTATGATGGAGAAAAATTTACGAAAATATCGGAAAACCCGGAAGGAATTCTGGTAGGGCGTATATATAATCAGAAGCTATATTCAGTTTTTATTCAGAATGGAAAAACTTATGTTGGGGAATCCGAAGTAAAAGAGCTTGAAGGAGCTACATTCACAAGAGCTCCCGTTATTTCTTTTGGCACAGAATTTGAAAGTTCAAAAGTTGAAACTTTTGGTAACTTCGGAATTTTGCGACTTCTTCCGCCAAGATTCTTTGTGGATAGTTCTGGTTTTTTCAATTTTTCACTTTACTTTCTTCTTTCAGATGATATATATAGGAACCCAATTTTTTTTAATTTAGATTTTGGTTCAAACGTCAATTTTTACGAGAAGATGAGACAACTCAAACTGCAACGATATGAGATTTCAAATGTAGATGACCTCAAAACGGGAGGGCTTATTAGAGCTTTGGGATTTTCAATTTTTTCCTTTGTGAGGTCATTTTCACCATATATGTTTGCAAGATTTTCGCTTTTTCCTTTCTCTGGAATTTTTGTAAGAGAGGTTGCCGAAGGAGAGAATAAGCAGAGATTTCATTTTATTCCAGAAAGACAAGTTTCAGGAGATATATATTTTTTTCAGAAGGGAACTCGTAAACTTTGGATTTTGTTGGGAGGAAAATTCGGAAACATATCTCCATATGAGGAATTCCTTCAAACGCCTGATACAACTTTTTGGAATTTTGTAAAGGAGGAATATAAAAGGTTTGGCTATGGGAATTTTTTTCAAGTTGAATCCGGGATTTGGATGGATAGCACTCAGAAAGATTTTTCTCCACAAGATGGTTTTGATATAAGATTATTTTTGGGATTACAATCATTTTTTGATTTTGGAAAGGGGCAATTTCCACTTTCTCCATATTCAAATTTTTCGCTCTCTTATTTTTCTCATTCCTTTAAATTTTTCGTTTTTCCTGTGGTAGGGCAACTGAATTTAAACGGATTTGTTTCTTTCCCGAAGTATAAAAGATTCAAAACAGCTTTTGGTTCAAAACCTATACCGTTTTATTTTGACCCTGCTGATAACTTTTCTCCTTTATGGAAATTTGGAGCTCTTCCTTTCTTTCCCGAGAATCTCAAATATGATGTTGGTCTTATAAGAGGGGTAAGAATTAGAGACGGAGATATAGGGTTTGTTGCTAAAATGAGTCCAATTTTAAATTTATTTTCAGCTCGTGGGGAACCTAAATATATTTATCATTCAGATTCCATTAATCTTTCACCATTTATTTCGGGTGGGGTTTTACGGAACTTTAAAGAACTTGAAAGGTTCATAAGCTATGGTTTAGAGCTAAAAATCAAATCTAAAATTTTCTTCATTATTCCCTCGGACTTTGTTTTAGGATTTGCAATTGGAGAAATTCCAGAATTTTATTTTCTACTATTTCTTTCTCCTTGATTTCTTTTCAGCTGATTTACATTTCTTCATATAAAGCCTCTTTTCTTCTTTTTGATGTAGAGTATTCGGAAGTAGCTGATGATATTATTTCGTACATTATAGCTTTTGGTTTTGATGGTCTGAGAATTCTTCCAAGGCGCTGAACAAACTCTCTCGGGCTTCCCGAACCAGAGACTATGACTGCAACGGATGCCTCCGGGACATCTATACCTTCATCGAGAACATGAGCGGAAACAAGAGCCGTAATTTTACCTTCTGAGAAAGCTTTGAGATAAAAATTTCTTTCTTCTGTTGATATTTCGGAGGTTATTGCAGGTATGAGAAAAGTTTCTGAAATTTTGTAAGCCATCTGCTGTGAATCTGTGAAGATAAGAATTCTTTCTCCCTTGTGTTTTTTCAAGATTTGTCTTACCAGATTGATTTTACCGTCGTAGTTCATAGCTAATTTTTTTGCTTCACGCAAAGAGGAAATAGCTTCTCTGGCGAGGGGGTCTTTGAAAGACATTCTGAGAACTTGCAGAAAAGTTTCTTTTTCTCCGGGGTTTAGTCCAAGACTTATACAAAAGTCTCTATATTTTTTCATCGAGGTTGAGTATTTAATAAAATCTTCTTTTGACATTTTTATGTTAAGTTGTATTATCTGCCAATCAGCAATAAAATTGCGGACATCTTGAATATTTACTTTATATATGAAATTTCCTACAAGTTCTGGAATTAAAGTGTGTAATCCATCTTGTCTTTCAAGGGTTGCTGTGAGACCGAGACGATTCCATGCGATAGACATTTGGGCAATCTTTCTGTAGTTTTCAGCTGGTAGATGATGAACCTCGTCAAAAATCAAAAATGCAAATTTATTTCCCAAAAATTCTGCCGAAATAGATGCAGAGTCATAAGTTGAAACTGTTACTGGTTTGAGAATTTTTGCTCTTCCAGTCCATTCGCCAACTTCTTCAAAAAATGATTTGAGTTTTTGTATCCATTGATCAACAAGAGCCAAAGTAGGTGTGACACATAGGGTAGGGAGTTTCAAATAACAGATGCAGTAGATTGCGAGAAAGGTTTTTCCAGTTCCTGTTGGCATAACGATTGTTCCCTTGAAATTCCCATCAACACTCCACATCTTGAAAGCTTTTTTTTGGTAGTCTCTTGTTTCGGGGAATTTGAGGGGTTGTGGTTCGGGCAAAAGTTCTAAGTTTTGTATATTTTTTATTTTTTCGGGGAAATTAAGTACGATTTGAGACGGGAGTGCGATAAATTCATCTTTATATTTTTGGGGATTGATTTTGTGTATGATTTCCTGTTCGTCTTTTGAAATGAAGATAAGACCTTTATAGAACCTCAGCACGGGAGAAAAGTTAAGATGATATGATAAAGAGATGAAAGGGGCAAAAATGAAAGAATAAAATGAAATAATAAGAAAAAATAGGATAAGAAAAAATAAGGAAAGTATGGAGTAATTGATGAGGTTAAGAGATGAAATTTGAAAAGGTGAGATAGGTTTTTATGGCGAACGGGCGATTAGTACCCGTCGGCTCAACGCCTTGCGGCGCTTACACCTCGGGCCTATCAACCTCGTAGTCTCCGAGGGCCCTTCAGGGAGGACTTATCTTGGGGTGGGCTTCCCGCTTAGATGCCTTCAGCGGTTATCCCGTGGCAGCATGGCTACCCGGCGTGATGCCCCTGGAGGGACAACCGGTACACCAGAGGCTGCCCCAGTCCGGTCCTCTCGTACTAGGACCAGCTCCCCTCAGTCCTCCTGCGCCCGCGGCGGATAAGGACCAACCTGTCTCACGACGGTTTAAACCCAGCTCGCGTACCCCTTTAACGGGCGAACAGCCCGACCCTTGGGACCTTCTTCAGCCCCAGGATGGGGTGAGCCGACATCGAGGTACCAAACTCCCCCGTCGATGTGAACTCTCGGGGGAAATTAGTCTGTTATCCCCGGCGTAGCTTTTATCCGCTGATCGACGGCCCTCCCACATGGGACCGCCGGGTCACTAGGGCCCGCTTTCGCGTCTGCTCGGGGTGTCCCCCTCGCAGTCAGGCGCCCTTATGCCCTTGCACTCAAGGCCGGATTTCCATCCCGGCTGAGGGCACCTTTGCGCTCTCCCGATACTTTTTCGGGAGATCCCGCCCCAGGAAAACTGCCCGCCTGGCGGTGTCCCCCGTCCGGGTTGACGGGCGGGGTTAGAACTCCAAGAGATCCAGGGTGGTATCTCACCGGCGCCTCCATCCCCGCCGGAGCGGGGACTTCTCAGGCTCCCACCTATCCTGCGCAGGGTCTCCCGGAGTTCAGCGCCAGACTGCAGTAAAGCTGCACGGGGTCTTTCCGTCCTGCCGCGGGTCGGGGGCATCTTCACCCCCACTACATTTTCACCGGGCACCCCCCTGAGACAGAGCGGCAGTGGTTAAGCCATTCATGCAGGCCGGAACTTACCCGGCAAGGGATTACGCTACCTTAGGACCGTCAGAGTTACGGCCTCCGTTTACCCGGGCTTAGGCTCGGAGCTTCGCCTTGCGGCTAACCCCTTACCTTCACCTTCGGGCACCGGGCAGGCCTCAGTCCCTATACGTCCCCTTTCGGGTTGGCAGAGACCTGTGTTTTTAGTAAACAGTCCCCACCGCCAATTTCCTGCGACCCATTCCCGCTTGCACGGGATGGGCGCCCCTTCTCCCGAAGTTACGGGGCCAATTTGCCGAGTTCCTTAGGGGGGTTTCACCCGCTACCCTCCCGGGCTTGGCCCGGAGCCCACCTGTGTCGGTTTGCGGTACGGGCACTCTGGAGCAAAGCAGCCTGTTCTTTCTTGGACCCCTTTCAGATAGCGGCGGGCAATCCTTCAACCCACCGCACCCTACGGAGCCGTCACAGCGCTGCTTTAGCGCTCCAGAGTGGCGGGGAATGTTGAACCCACTTTCCCATCGGCTACGCCTTTCGGCCTCACCTTAGGGTCCCGGCTAACCCTGCTCCGATGGGCGTTGAGCAGGAAACCTTGGGCTTACGGGCGGGAGGATTCTCACCTCCCTCTCGTTACTCATGCCGGCATTCTCACTTCCAGGCCCTCCACCCGTCCTTTCGGTCGAGCTTCAACGGACCTGGAACGCCCCCCTACCGCCAGGATGTGCCGCAGCACATCCTGACCCCTGGCTTCGGCACCGGGCTTGAGTCCCGTTACATTTTCGGCGCCTACCCGCTCGGCTGGTGAGCTGTTACGCACTCTTTAAATGATGGCTGCTTCTAAGCCAACATCCCAGCTGTCTTAGCGGGTAGACATCCTTCCTCACTTAGCCCGGATTTAGGGGCCTTAGCCGAGGGTCTGGGTTGTTCCCCTCTCGTGACCCGAGCTTATCCCCGGGCCACTCACTCCCACTACTGCACCGTGGTATTCGGAGTTCGCCTAGGTTCCGGAAGGTTTCCCTCCCGGTAGCCTAAGCGGTGGCTCTACCCCCACGGTGCATTTCGTGAGGCTGCACTTAGATGCATTTCGGGGGGAACCAGCTATACCGCCACTCGATTAGCTTTTCACTCCTACCCACACCTCATCGGACAGGTTTTCAACCCTGACCCGTTCGGGCCTCCGGACGGTTTTACCCGTCCTTCACCCTGGGCATGGGTAGATCGTGGCGCTTCGGGTCTGCCGCCAGCGACTTTGTCGCCCTGTTCGGACTCGGTTTCCCTACGGCTCCGGCCCAGAGGGCCTTAACCTTGCCACTGACGGCAACTCGCCGGCTCATTACGCAAAAGGCACGCGGTCGGGCGCGCTTCCCCTTTCGGGGATAGCCCTTCCGCAGTCCGTAGACCCGGGGTTTCAGGTTCTCTTTCACTCCCCTCTCCGGGGTTCTTTTCACCTTTCCCTCACGGTACTAGTGCGCTATCGGTCGGCCGGTAGTATTTAGCCTTGGAGGGTGGTCCCCCCAGATTCCCACGACCTTTCACGTGGGCCGTGGTACTCGGGAATACACCCCCGGGAGATCTGGGGATTTCGCCTACGGGGCTATCACCCTCTATGGCGGGCCTTTCCAGACCTCTTCGGCTATCCCCAGATTTTGTAACTCCCTGAGGGATCCGCCGCTCCCTCCGGGTGTATCCCGCGACCCCTTGTGGGCAACGCCGGCGGGCTTTTGCACCCACAAGGTTTAGGCTCCTCCCCTTTCGCTCGCCGCTACTCGGGGAATCTCGGTTGATTTCTTTTCCTCCCCCTACTGAGATGTTTCACTTCGGGGGGTATCGCCTCCTCTGGGTTTTGCCCAGAGGATACCGAGGGTTTCCCCTCGGTGGGTTTCCCCATTCGGGCATCCCGGGATCACAGGCTGCTTGCGCCTCCCCCGGGCTTATCGCAGCTTGCCACGCCCTTCATCGCCTCCGGCCGCCCAGGCATCCACCCCGGGCCCTTTCCTACCATAAAAACCTATCTCACCTTTTCAAATTTCAAATAAAATTTTTCCAGCCAGAAGGTAAGTGGAGACGACGGGATTTGAACCCGTGCCCTCCCGGGTGCAAACCGGGCGCTCTCCCACTGAGCTACGTCCCCTCTTTGTGGGCCCATCCGGACTCGAACCGGAGACCTTACCCTTATCAGGGGTACGCTCTAGCCGCTGAGCTATGGGCCCTTTTTGAGAGGGTTAAGAGAGCCTTGCAGAAAAGAAAAGAAAGGAGGTGATCCACCCCCACCTTCCGGTAGGGGTACCTTGTTACGACTTCGCCCCAGTCGCCACCCACACATTCGTCCCTTTTGGGGATTTCCTGTGCAGGTGACTTCCATGGCGTGACGGGCGGTGTGTACAGGACCCGGGAACGTATTCACCGCGGCGTAGCTGATCCGCGATTACTAGCCACTCCGCCTTCACGGGGTCGGGTTGCAGACCCCGATCCGAACTGAGACCGGGTTTTTGGGATTTGCTCAGCCTTGCGGCCTCGCATCCCTTTGTCCCGGCCATTGTTGCACTTGTGTAGCCCCGGGCATAAGGGCCATGCGGGCTTGACGTCGTCCCCTCCTTCCTCCGACTCTTCGCCGGCAGTCCCCGCAGAGTGCCTCCCCTCTCGGGGAATGGCAACAGCGGGCAGGGGTTGCGCTCGTTCTGGGACTTAACCCGACGCCTCACGGCACGAGCTGACGACAGCCATGTAGCACCTGTGCCAGCTGGCTGGACTTATCGCCCAGCCCACCTTACCCTTTCGGGCAGGCTTGAGCTGGCATGTCAAGCCCGGGTAAGGTTCTTCGCGCTGCATCGAATTAAACCAAATGCACCGCGGCTTGTTCGGGTCCCCGTCAATTCGTTTGAGTTTCGGCCTTGCGGCCGTACTCCCCAGGCGGGGTGCTTAACGCGTTAGCTTCGGGCGCGAGGATTTACCCCGCCCCCTAGCACCCATCGTTGACGGCTGGGACTACCCGGGTCTCTAATCCGGTTCGCTCCCCCAGCTTTCGTCCCTCAGCGTCGGAGCCGGCCTAGGGACCCCCCTTCGGCATCGGCGTTCCTCCCGATATCTACGCATTTCACCGCTACACCGGGAATTCCGGTCCCCCCTGCCGGTCCCGAGCCCAGCAGTATCTCCCGACCTCTGCCCGTTGAGCGGGCAGCTTTCACGGGAGACTTACCAGGCCGCCTACGGACCCTTTACGCCCAGTCACTCCGGGCAACCCTTGGGACCTCCGTATTACCGCGGCTGCTGGCACGGAGTTAGCCGTCCCTTCCTCCGGAGGTACCATCAAGCTCCCTTTTGGGGAGCTCTTTGTCCCTCCCGACAGCGGTTTACACCCCGAAGGGCTTCTTCCCGCACGCGGCGTCGCTGGGTCAGGCTTTCACCCATTGCCCAAGATTCCCCCCTGCTGCCTCCCGTAGGAGTCCGGCCCGTGTCTCAGTGCCGGTCCGGCCGACCACCCTCTCAGGTCGGCTACCCGTCATAGCCTTGGTGGGCCATTACCCCACCAACTAGCTGATGGGACACAGGCCCATCCTCAGGCGGCACCAGGTTTTACCCTGGCACCCTTTTCCCACATCCCATCCGAGATGTGGGCTTATAGGGTATTAGCCTGGGTTTCCCCAGGTTATCCCCTTCCTGAGGGTAGGTTACCTGTGTATTACTCGGCCGTTCGCCGCTCCACAGGCCGGTTGCCCGACCTGTGTCGCTCGGCTTGCATGGGTGAGGCGCGCCGCCAGGGTTCGCCCTGAGCCACGATCAAACCCTCCTTGGCATAAATTTAGGAGGGTAACAAAATTTCTCCTTGACCGCAAGGCTCTCTTAACCCAAAATTTTCAAATCAAAAATTCGTCTCCACTTACCTTCCAAACCTTCCGGCTCCCTTTCACAGGGATGCCTTCCGGCTTCAAAGCATATATATTTTAATAAAAAAATTTGGAAAAGTGTGTTTTTTGAAAAATTTTTTCTTTGAAATCTTTTTTCTTTTCGTTTTTTTTGAAATTTTTCCCTACCTTCCGCTCTCCCTTTACGGGAGAAGCTTCCGGCTTGAATCTAAACTACAAAAACTATTATAATACAAAAACTCCAAAAAGAGCAAAAAACAAAAAAATTTTCCCATAAAAATCAGTGTGTTACAGCTCCTTCTGATGCAGATTTCACAAGACGAATATATTTTCCAAGAACTCCCCTTGTAAATTTCGGAGTAGGTGGAGGAAGTTTTTTGAGCCTTTCTCTTATTTCTTCCTCAGAAATTTCAATATCAACCCTACAATTATCTAAATCAATGTTTATAATATCTCCATCACGAACGCATGCTATTGGTCCTCTATCGTAAGCTTCTGGACAAACATGTCCTATCATAAGACCGCGAGTCGCACCTGAAAATCTTCCATCTGTCACAAGTGCAACTGAATCTATTAATCCTTGACCAACCAAAGCTGCTGTAACTTGAAGCATCTCTGGCATTCCTGGTGCTCCTTTTGGACCTTCATTTCTTATAACAACAACATCTCCGGGATTTATTTTTCTTTGTTTTACAGCTTCAAAGCATTCAAGTTCACTTTCAAATACTTTTGCAGGTCCTCTGTGTTTTCTGCGTATCTGACCTCCGGAAACTTTCATAACAGCTCCTCCGGGTGCAAGGTTTCCATAAAGAATTATTATTCCACCATCTGGTTTTAAAGGATCGTGCAAAGGTCTTATGACATCGCTGTATCTTACATCAATTTCTTTCAAGTTTTCTTTCACGGTCTTGCCTGTAACTGTTAGTGCATCACCGTGGATTAGTCCTGCATCCAGCAAAATTTTCATTATCATAGGAACTCCTCCTGCGAGATGAAGGTCATACATCACAAATCTTCCACCGGGTTTTAGATCAGCTATAAGAGGAGTTTTTTTGCTTATTCTTGCAAAATCGTCTAATGTGAGCTTTACTCCAACCTCGTTAGCTATTGCAATAAGATGTAAAATTGCATTTGTTGAACCTCCAGTAGCGGCAACAACAGCGATGGCATTCTCAAAGGCTTCGCGAGTTAAAATATCAGATGGCTTTATTCCTAATTTCAAAAGATTTACAATTGCTCTTCCGACTTCTTCACATACAAATTTTCTTTCGGGATGTTCTGCCGGATAAGAATTTGAACCCGGTAGAGAAATTCCCAAAGCTTCTGCGGCACAAGCCATAGTGTTCGCTGTAAACTGACCTCCGCACGCCCCTATTGAAGGACATGCATTACACTCAATTTCATATAACTCATCTTCTGTTATTTTTCCTGATTGAAACATTCCAACAGCCTCATACACATCTTGAATTGTTATTCTTTTTCCTCTCCACTCCCCAGGCATTATAGTTCCACCGTAGAGGAATATGGATGGTATATTAACTCTTGCCATTGCCATTATCATTCCTGGAATCGTTTTATCACATCCACCAACTCCAACGAAAGCATCATAAAAATGTGCATTAAGAACGGTTTCAACTGAGTCTGCAATTATTTCTCTGCTAACAAGAGAGTATCTCATACCTTCGTGTCCCATTCCTATTCCGTCGCTGACAGATATTGTTGCAAATTCTATTGGATATCCACCAGCAGATTTTATTCCTTTTTTTATGTATTTAGCTTGCTCATTGAGGTTGTAGTTGCAAGGAGTAATTTCGTTCCAAGCTGTTCCGACTGCAATAAATGGTTTTTCAAAATCTTCATCTTTATATCCCATAGCTCGCATAAAAGCTCTGTGAGGTGCTCTTTCCTCACCGCCCTTTATTCTATCGCTCCTTAAAGGATAGTGTTTTTTGACATCAAACTTTGCCATAACTTTGAATTTAACCGCAGAGCAAAAAAATAGAAAAAATCAAAAAATGAAAATGTAATTTGAACTAAAAAGGAAGTTCCTCCTCTTGTTCTATTCCGAAATCTTCGTTATTGTAAATTTCAACTCTATCAATGTCAATTTCTTCTTTTGTGATCCCTTGTGGAATCAACTTTACAGATTTTGCAATCACAGTAGAAACTTTGAAGATTTTATTATCTATCTCAAAAGATGAGCTTTTTAATTTACCTTCTATAAATACTCTGTCTCCTTTTTTAAGTTTTGAGCAGAACTCTGCAAGTTTTCCAAAAACTCTTACGGTGTGCCAATCTGTAACTTTCTCATATGTTCCGTTCCTTCTTATGAATTCGTTCGTGGCAACACGAAATATAACCATCATAACTCCATCTTTTGTAAATTTCACTTGTGGGTCAGAACCTAAATTTCCGAGAAGAAAAACTTTGTTTATCATGTCATTGTCCCCCCGAGATGAAATCAAAATATAATCAGAAAGGAAACTTTTTGTTGTAGATTAAAACAAAAAATTATTTTTCCTTTTTAAAAAATTGGTGAAAATATGAAATTTCAAATTTCCGTAAAAGTAATTTGAGAGAGGATTTGCTGAGCAATTTGGACATCTTTTTTTATCTTTTCTTTAAGTTCCTCGGCAGAGCTGAACTTGAAAACATCCCTTATTTTCTTGACAAAAAAAACCTCAATGCTTCTGAGATATATATTACCTTCAAAATCTAATATAAACACTTCAAGGAATTTTCCAGAAGAGCCAAAAGTAGGTTTTGGTCCGACATTACATACACCTTTAAAAAATCCAAGTGAATCTAATTTTACAAAACAGGCGTAGACGCCGTCCTGAGGTAAAAAGTAAGTAGTAGAAATGTTAGCTGTTGGGAACCCTAAACTTTTTCCTCTTCCTTCTCCTTTTACAACACAACCCTTTACAGAATAGAAAGATCCTGTATAATTTTTAAATTCCCGAACTTTCCCTTCCTTTATAAGATTTCGGAGAAAAGAGGAGGAAATTTTCTTTTCATCATCAGAGAATAGAAGTGGCACAATTTTTACATCTACTCCAAAATTTGAAAAAAATTTTTTGAGGTCTTCTGGTTTCCCTTTTGCATCCTTCCCAAATGAAAAATCGGCTCCAACAGATATTCCGCAAGGAGCTATCTTATCTTTCAAAAACAAGCAAAAATCATAAGGAGACATATCTTTGACTTGGAAGAAATTTAAAATCAAGATATAATCTACTCCAAGCTTTTCAATCCTTTTTATTTTTTCTTTTATTGGAGTGAGGATGAAAAAATCTTCCGGTCTGAATATAAATCTCGGATGAGGCAGGAATGTTAAGATGCAGAGTTTAGATTTTTTGCTCTCTGCAATTTCCTTGCCTACTTTTATAACCTCTTGATGTCCTGCGTGAACTCCATCAAAATTTCCAATACAAATTACGGAACTATTTTTTATCTTTTCTTCTGCTTCTTTTGACTCTTTTGAAATATCCCACCAGAAAATTGTTTTTATTCTATTGAACATGCTGTATCACCATATTTTAAATCTTCTGGTAAATTTTCATCTATACTCATATATATGAGTGAAACCAAACCTTTCAGGGCACTCATTATATTTCTTTTTCGCATAAGGTATGAATGCATCCATCTTTCAACTACTTTTGCTCTTTTCTCGTAGCCTAAAGAAGAGAAAGGCTTAAAATATCTTGGTATGGTTGATACTTCAAGTAAAAAGAGCATTATTTTGAACATACGTTTTGCATCTTGGGGCATGTTATCAAAGAATTCTTTGGCTCTCGTTTCAAATCTTTTTGCTGATTCATCATTATCAAATGGAATTATAACCTCAGCCAAATTCAAAAAAGTTTTGAAATAACGCATATTTTTATCTGATTTTACATAAAACGAGAGAAAAAAATAAATTTTCATTTAAGTTAATAAATGAAGCTAAATATTCAATATTACTTCTTGTAGGCTCTGATTTTGGTCTGTTTTAACTTTCGTTTCCTTACCTTGTTGCTCAATTTGATCCCCTTATAAATATCCCTATTATTCCGGGTTTATTTGTTTGACCAAATATAATTTGTTTCTCTTTATCAACTTTGTAATCTATTTTCTCAAATTTTCCATCATCTCCGAGAAAACCAAAAAATGTATCATCTCTTACCTCACCTCTTTCATACATAAGTGCAAATGAAATCGG
>Ga0209670_100355_pt1 | contig 28941 bp, 22 predicted proteins | sample PerSpoBPS_BMetaG_FD_184741 | JGI IMG/M metagenome (GOLD analysis project Ga0209670, IMG submission 184741) | Thermal spring microbial communities from Yellowstone National Park, Wyoming, USA - Perpetual Spouter B (PS_B) MetaG (SPAdes) (version 3) | ecosystem: Environmental > Aquatic > Thermal...
ACTGTCCCTGTCCTGATAAATTGCCCATTCCCGCCCGCCATAGCGGAAGCCGAAGAAATCCCCGATTCGTTCATAATCAGCGAAGGACACTTCCACCCAACCCGTGCGCCATCGCCCATCTTCAAACTTGGCAACCAAAACCCTTTTCGGGAAGGCGATGGAGACTTCCTGTTTCCTATCCCCGTCCATGTCCGCCAATTTAACACCTAAAAAGTTGCCCTCACGCCACCGCCCCAACAAAGCCCACCTTCGCTTCCCGTCCCAGCCATAGACAAAAAACTTGTTTTGTGGTCTGTGCAGGAAAGGAAAAAAGCGTTGCAGATGTTGCTCTATCTCCCACCATAGCCACTCTTGCCATTCTGGCTTTGATGAGAAACCGGCTACTATCCAACTCTGTCCCGCACGGACGAAACCAATTTCTGAACAGAGTTCAGGCACTTTGCCCATCAACCGTTTTGTCCATTTACCTTCCCGCCATCGGACTTCCCAAAACTTCGCCCGCCACTTTTCCACCGTCACGGCTAATAGCCACGCATCCTTTTCGTCCAGAAATAACCAGACCCCTCCGAAGCCTGAGGCCAAGAAGAGTAACGAAGTGTCATCACCTAACATGCCGTGCCAAAACATCTCGCCAAACTCTTGGCTTGAACTTTCAAACCATCTCCCATTCTCGTAACGCCAACAGTGGAGATGTAAGTGGCAAACACCCCCATAACCCTCAACTCCGATTATTTCTGCCACTTTATCGCCATCCATGTCCGCAACAGCAATGAAGGTGGACGGGGACAACTTCAAGGAGGCTTTGCGCCCCGACGAGCAATGGATGCGCACTTCTGTTTCACTCACCTGATAGACTGCATCTTCTTTCCCGTCGCCGTCCAAGTCTGCCCGCCAATCAGGCAGGTCGGGTCGTTCCACAATCGTCCCGTCTTTCAGGCGGGAGAAAACCGTCCTTCTCTGCTCACGCCACACAACAACATCGTTGACCTGCCCGTCATAGTCAGCGACCTTAACTGCACAGCCCTTCAAGATGCCCAAATCTTTCGTCGCCCATTTTCCGCCCTGTCGGGTAATGAGAAAAGCCCGACGAGTTTTGGGATGCATGAACACCAGCATTTGTCCTCTGAAATTGGTGAACCATTCGGCATCTTTCGGCACAGGGATTTTCTGGCGGATGGGCTTAGGGAGACGAAACTGAACCCACCAAAGTTGTCCGTTTTTGTCCTGAACAAGCAACTCATCGTTGCCATCCGCATCCAGATCAACGATTGTATCCACTCTCCCGACTTCCTGCCAAGTGGCGACGATGGGTCGGAGTGGTTTAGGTCGGGAAAGGTGGTGGGCAATAAGGGCGACGATGCCGACAAGGACGGCGATGGCAAATGCTTTTCGCATCAGCATCACCCCTTGATGGCTGTCAAGGCTGCGAGCAACCGCAACCTTTTGCCCATTGCGTTGCATTGATGGATTGCGCCTTGCAGATGCCCAAATGTTCACAGCAACCGCAGTTGTTCGGTCGGTTCGGGTTCTTTTATAGGCACTTCGTTCGTCAGCGGCTTACCCCGCAGGGTCAAGAAAGGAGCAGCCCGTTTCAATCGCACGCCCAACCGTTGCAAGTCCTCAGCGGTCAGCAAAGTCCCTTCCTTGCGTGCCTTGACAATCCGTTCGGCAGTTTCTGGACCGATGCCGGGAACTCGCAACAATTCCTCTCGTTCCGCTTTCGTGACTTCAACGGGGAAGCGTTCTGGGTGACGCAAAGCCCAAGCCAACTTTGGGTCAACATCGCGAGGCAAGTTACCTTGTTCATCAAAGGGCAATTCGTCCAACTCAAAGTTATAACGGCGGAGCAAAAAGTCGGCTTGATAGAGCCGATGTTCCCGCACGGGCGTCTCGGCAGGAGCGTCTTCCATTTTCGTTCCGCAGATTGGTCGGAACGCACTGAAATAGGCTCGCCCCAATTGGAATTGACGGTAGAACTGGACGACTGTCTGCAGCAACTCTTTATCGCTCTCGCCCGCTGCTCCCACGACAAACTGAGTCGTGCTGGACAAAACTGGTGGAGTTGGCACTGATGCCAATTCGTCTAAATCTGCAAGCCACCCTCTTCCGATGCGCTGAACGACACCTTGCCGTTCCAGCCATTCCATTCGCCTTTGCGTGATGATTTCGGCGATGCGTTTCAAAGTCGGGAGCATTTCGCTCTGAAAACTTTTGTCAGGAGCGATGGCTTTGAGTCGCTGCTCGTTGGGTGCTTCAGCGTTGACGCTGATTCGGTTCGCCCACCTCGCCGCTTCCTTGATGGCTTCAAGAGAAGCGCCGGGCATGACTTTCAGGTGAATGTAGCCGCGAAAGCCGTAACGAGTGCGCAAGATTTTCGCCGTATCGTTCAGCAACTCTTGTGTTGTGTCAGGGTCGCGAACCACTCCACTTGACAAAAACAAACCGTTGACTAACCCAGCCTTGTGCATCGCCATAAAAAGCCGTGCCATCTCGTCGGGCTTGAAGGAAACGACACGATGGTCGCAATAGGCGGCGATGGGGCAATAGGCGCAGTTTTTAATGCAGGCGTTGGTCAGCAAAGTTTTGAGCAAGGGCATCGTGCCGCCGGGCACTTTGGCGTGATAGATGCTTTCCCGAAGCCGTTGCTCTTTAAGTTGCTGGACGGCGCGGGCGGATGCGCTTTTGCCTCCCTCGCACTCAAAGGCGGCGTCGCTGATGAGCACCCGCAGTTTTTCGGCGGCGTCCATCGCCTATCACCGCGATGATTTTGCCATCCCGCCCGTTACTCCGCTTCCGCAAGGGCGTAAAGTTGCTCTGCCAGTTCCAAGCATCGGGGCACGACGGAAACTCTCTCCCGCCAGCGCTCAGGGATGGCGTCCAATCCGCATTGCGCGCCCATCAGCGCGCCCGTCACGGCGGCGTTGGTGTCGGTGTCACCGCCCAAGTTGACGACGGTGACCAAAGCCTCCTCAAACTCGTCGTGATGCCACCAAGCCCAAAGGGCGCATTCTAAAGTGTCAAGGACGAAACCGCTGACGGGCACCTCATCGGCGGACTTGTGGGCGATGCCCTGAATGCGATCCAACAACTCATGGGGCGCATGCGCCATCACTTCCATCGCAAAACTCAAAGCGTCCGCTTTCTCCCATCCCCGCAAGACGCGCGAAAGAACGCAGTTGAAGAAAGCGCAGGAAGAACGCGCCAATGGGTTGGGGTGCGTCACCCGTGACGATTCGTGGCTGAATTCCAGCAAGCCGCCGATGTCGCGGTAGTAACGCAAAGCGATAGGGGCGCACCGCATCAAACTGCCGTTGCCCGCTGTCATCGGGGCATGTTGCTGCTCCACCCGTTCCACCGCTTCGCGCCAAGAGATGCCTTGGGCGACAAGCGATAGGACGCGTTCAGTGTGGATGCCAATGCCAAAAGGGTCGGTGCGATACCAATGCAAAAGGCGGCGGACGAAATCGTCGGCGTCAAAGCGCCCCAGTTCGGCAAGGCTTTCGGCAAGGCACAAAGTTTGCATCGTGTCGTCGGAGACAGAACCTGCGGGGCGAACGCTGTCCACCATCTCCCGCAAAACGCCAAAGCGCTGGCGGATTTGCTCGCGTGTCCAACCTTCCAAAGGCACGCCCAACGCGTCGCCGACAGCGGCGCCGACAAGGCAACCCTGAAACCGTTGAAGTCGCTCCTTTTCCATCTGCCATCACCCACCTTTACGGCAGCGATTGGCGAATAGCGAGTGGCGAGTAGCGAATGGCGAGTGGCAAATAGAACCACTGGCTACTCGCCGCCGTTAGCAGTGTCCTTGCGGTGCTGGAAGCCAGACGGCGAAGGCGGTGCCCTTTGCGCTTGCGTGGGCGAAATCCGTTAGGCGCAAGACGAAGGAACGGGGCGGTTCGGTCAAAGTGATCCCGTCGGTGTCAAAGGCTGTCTCGTTCGCCCACAGCGCCCCGCTGTCGCCGATAACGATGCGTTGCAAGGTCAATCGGTCGGCGTCCGTCGTCGGGACGGTGACGGCATTTAACGGTTGAGCGTCGGCGGGCAAAAAGCGTTCGTCCACAGCAAGCACCAATGGACCGAACATCAACGCCACTTTGCCCTCGTTGGTATGTTCGCCGATGACGACGCGCAACCGCATGGGGAATTCCAGTCGCACCGTGTCGCCGTCCCGCCAGCGTCGGCGCAATTCGTGGTAACCGCTTGAGACTTGCTTGGGTGTTTCCTCGTTGACGGCAATTTCGGCTGCTTCACACCAACTGGGGATGCGCAACCGCAGGGCAAATTCCGTCGGCGTCGTCAGATGCACCCGCAACCGCACCGAGCCATCGTAAGGGTAAGCCGTTTCTTGCACCAATCGGACGCCTCGTTCGGGCAACCGCAACTCGCTGGCGGCATAAAAGTTCACCCGAATGCCTCCGTCGGCATCCAGCGTGTAAAGGAAGGTGGGCAACAAGGCGATGCCTCTCGGTCCGCTGGAGGCGCAGCAATTGATGTCGTGGCGGTAATTTTTCGTCCCTTCCAAGGGCGTGAAGTAGCACCAACGGCTGCCATCGGGATGTTGAGCGGCGAGCAAGTGGTTGAAGACCAAGCGTTCGGCGATGTCCATGTATTTGGCGTCGCCGCTGAGGCGGAAAAGTTCCAGCGTCAGTTGCAACAGCGTCACCGTCGTGCAGGTTTCGGCGATTTCACCCGTGTTGGGCAACTCGTGATCGGGCAAAAAGCGTTCGCGGAAACTCGTCCCGCCCGTCAGGTAAAGATGGTTGGTGGTGATGTCGTCCCACGCCCGTTGCGCCGCCAGAAGCAGTGTTTTGCCGTCGTCTTCGCGCCCTTCGTCTCGCAGCAGCCGATAAAGTTCCAATGCCCCGACGAGACAACTCATCATCTCGTAGGCTTTGGCGTTGGCAGTCTGATGGACATCGCCATGCGTCAGCAAACTGTTGAGCAACTTCGGTCCTTTGGGCGAATGCTCCCATGCCCAAACGATGTAGCGACAAAAGTCCAGATAGCGTCGCTCGCCCGTCGCCCGATAGAGCCACACCATCGGTTGCAGGATAGAGCCTGACGCCATCCCGACATGGGTGCTGCGTTCCATCAAGTCCAATTGCCCTTCGCCCGTCCCGAAGGTGCGCAGGAGCAAATCGGCGGCTTTCTTTGCCGCTTCCAACGCCCTTTGCGCTAACCCATCGCTCCCTACTTCCTTCGTCCCGCTCACATAACTCAGCAAGCCGATGAGGACATACTTGTGCACCCAGACATCCCAACCCCGTTCCCGCTCCATCGTCCATCGGGTCGGAAAGTCATAAGTGCCCAAGTAGCCGTCGGGTTCTTGCGTGGCGATCAGACCTTGAACGATGCGGTCTATTTTCGCTTTGAGGTCAGGGTTGCCCGTGTTGAGCCAAGTGAGGACAGCCGCGTGCAACCACTTGCCCACATGCTCGCCAATCCACGCCTGCGACCCTGGGCGTTGGCGGAAGCCGCTGAGTAAGGCGTCTTCGTCCAGCGGTAGCAACCGCCCTCGTTCGTTGGTAGCGAAGCGGTAACCCAGCAACCCATCCAAACGCACTGCTTTCGGCGAAACAAACTGCGTCACATCCTCGGCATGAGCCGCCATCGTCCACACCCCCAAAAGCCAAAGGATTTGCCATCGCACTCCCATCACCGCCCACAGTTTGGCACGCATTTGCCCGCCGATCGCCATTGACTTTTCGTCGTCGCGCCTTTTAGGCGCTCCAACATTTGCTGCTACACTTTTGGGCGAGGTGGTTATGATGGTCAAAGTCGGTTGTTGTTGGCTTTACGCCATCAGCAAATACGGCTATCCGCCATCCATCGCCGACACGAAGCAAGCGCTCAAAGACATGAAGGCGTTGGGCTTCAAGTATGTGGAACTGGAAGGCGTGAGAGAAGAGAACCTGCGGGAAGTTTATGCCCATCGGCACGAGTTGAAGGCGCTGTGCGACGATTTGGGGTTGGTCGTGGACAACTTTTGTCCCGTTTTGCCCGATGTCGTCAGTTTGGACGAAGGCAAGCGCCAGCACGCCCTTTCGCTCTTTGACCTTGCCTGCGAACTCGCCAACTTTTTCGGTTGCACGACTATCCAAACGGATTCGTTCACGCCCCCGTTGGAGTTTGAAGGACCAGCGCCCTACAAGCAGATGGTGGACTTCGGCATCCAGTTCAAGGTCAAGGTTGACCCGCAGTTTTCTTGGGAACGACAGTGGGCGGTGTTGGTGGACAGTTTTAGGACTTTGGCGCAAAAGGCGGAGCAAGCAGGATTGAAGTTTTGCCTTGAGCCCCGCGTCGGAGAGATGGTCAGCAACACCGACGCGGCGCTTAGGCTCTTTGACCATGTGGGGCATGAAAACCTTGGCTTCGTTTTGGACACGGGGCACTTGAACGCCCAAAAGGAACTTTTGCCTTTGTCGGTGGAGAAACTGGGCAAGCGCATCTTCTATGTGCACCTATCGGACAACGACGGCAAGACGAACGAGCACTTGGGCTTGGGGCGGGGGACGGTGGATTTTGAGGGGGTGTTTTTGGCGCTCAAAAAGCACCAGTTCAGCGGGATGGTCGGGTTGGACATCGGGCGCATCCCCAACTTGGACGACGAAGTGCGCCGCTCCCGTGCAACGCTCCTTGAGTTGCTGGAACGCTTGAGCATTCCCTACGACGCTTGAGAACGGCAGCGAGTAGCGAGTAGCCCGTTGCCAATTGACTTTCACCGTCGCATTTTAGGCGCTCCAACGAATTGCCTGTTGGAGCGACTATCAGCCGCGACTTGCCACAGCCCCGACTTTCTCCGTCTCGCCTTTTAGGGTAGGGAGGGTGTTCGGAAAGGGAGGGCGAGGCTCCTGCCGAGCCGAAAATTTCGGTAATTCGGCAGATAGGCAGTTCAGGTGAATGAGGCTCACCGGGAGGTTCGCCCTCCCATTGGGCTCATTTGGCTCAATTTCCGAACACACTCTCTTTTATGCACTTCCCCAGTCGCTAATCGCCAATCGCTGTCGTTCCTAAAGCCCTGTCGCTCCTTTGCCGATAAACCCTTTGAAGAGCGTCGGACAGCGACGATGCGGTCGGGCAATCAGCACAAATGAGAAAGGAGCGATGGGAGATGGTTCAGGCACTTTTTCGCCCTACCATTGCGTTGATGCAACGGTTGAATTTCAAGCGGCGGATTGCGCTGATCGGTGCTGCCTTCACCGTGCCCTTGCTCTTCGTCGCTTACCAACTGAACGCCAAATTGCAAGCCGACATCACTTTCACCCATCAGGAACTCAAGGGTAACGAGTGCTTGAAACCTTTGCTCCCGCTCATCCAACACCTGCAACAGCATCGGGGCGCATCGAGTGGCTACCTATCGGGTGACCGCGCTTTCAAAGAGACGATGGCGCAAAAGCAAGCAGAAATCGCTGAGGACATCAAAGCCGTTGACACCGTTATGGAGCGCTACGGCGACGAGTTCAAGGTCAAGGGCACTTGGGAAGAAATCAAACGGGAGTGGCAAAACTTGCAAAGCCAAGTGGAGCGCTTCTCCCCCGACGAAAGTTTCCAACGCCATAGTGACTTGATCGCCAAAATCATAAGCCTTCGCCAAGACATCGGCGAAGCCTCCAACCTTATCCTTGACCCCGTCTTGGACTCCTACTACCTGATGCTTGTCGTCCTCTTGCAATACCCTGAGGCGATGGAGCAACTTGGTCAGTTGCGCGCACGAGGAACCGCTGCTATCGCTGACCGAAAGATAAACGAGACCGAACGGATGAAACTATTGGAGCATTACGGCATGTCATCCGACAGGCTACGGCAAGTGCAGAAGCAGTTGGAGCGGGCGATGAACTACAACCCTGCTTTGCGCAACCGCATTGAGCAAACTGTCCGCTCCGCCCACGAGAAAGTTCAAAGTTTCCTGACGATGTTGGACGAGCGGTTGCTGCGCAACCAGCAAGTCACGGTGACCCCGCAGGAATACTTTGCGGCGGCGACGGCAGCCATTGACGGTTTGTTTGACCTGACCAAAACGCTGTCGGGCGAGTTGGACAACTTGCTCAAAGACCGCATCCAAAAACTGCAACGGCAGCGAATGGTCACCGTCGGCTTCATCGTCGTGATGCTGGCGTTGGCGTTCGGGTTGTTCTTTGGCTTCTACTTCGCCACGACGCACGGGCTGCAAACGGTCACCGAACATGCCCGTCACCTGAGCGAGCAAGTCTTCCCGCAATTGGTGACGGCGTTGGAGCGTTTGGCGCAAGGCGATTTGACGCATCGGCTTAATGTCACCATCGCCGACATCCCTGCCGACAGCAACGCCCAGACGGAAGAGGGGCAACTCTTTGCGGCGGCGGCTCAGTTGGTCGGCAGCGCCCGTCGCATCGCCGACGCTTACAGCCTTTCGTCCCGCCAGTTGGCTCAACTGGTCGGCGAAGTGGGGATGGCGGTCAACCGCTTGAACGAAGTCAGCGCCCAGATGGCGACGGCGACACAACAAGTCGGCGCTGCCATCGCCCAAATTGCCAACTCCGTCCAACAAAGCGCTCAAGGGGCAACTGAGCAAGCCGCTACTATCGCCCGAACGCAATCGGCGTTTGAGCAACTTAACCGCGCCATTGAAAGCATCGCCTGCGGCGCCCAAGAACAAGCCAAACTCGTCAGCGACCTTTCTCACGCCGCCGACCGCATCCAGCAAATCCTTCAAGGCTTCTCACGCACCGTCACGGAAGGCGTGGCGGCTGCCGTTGAGGCTTTCAACATTGCGTCTGCCAGCGTCCAGAAGTTGCGCCAGATGCTCGCCAGCATGAACGCCATCCGCAGTTCGGTGGAAACGGCGCAACAGCAAGTGGAAAGCATGAACCGATTGATGGCGGACATCGGGAAAATCGTTAACACCATCGCCGACATCGCCCAGCAGACGAATTTGCTGGCGCTGAACGCCGCCATTGAAGCGGCACGGGCAGGCGAACAGGGGCGGGGCTTTTCCGTCGTCGCCGACGAAGTGCGCAAACTCGCCGAACGCTCCGCTCAAGCGACGAAAGAAATCGCTGATTTGATCGCCACCATCCAGCAAGGGGCGGAAGAGAGCGTCAAAGCGATGGCGGCAACTTACCGACAAGTCGCTGAAAGCGCCGCAACCGTCAGCGAGGCGGAAAATGCACTGGGTGACATCATCGCCTCCGTCCAAAAAGTGCAGGCGCAAAGTGGCGAGTTAGAACGGGCTCAAACGGATGTGTCAAAGGCGTTGGAGCAAGTGTTCGGCATCGTTCAGCGGCTTTCTGCCATCGCCGAGCAGAACGCCGCAGCGACCGAGGAACTGGCGGCGACGGCTTCGGACATGAGCGAGCAAATCCGCAGCGTCGCCCACATCAGCGAGCAAACTTCGGCGGCGATGGAGGAAGTTTCGGCGGCATCGGAGGAAGTCAGCGCCCAAGCGGCGGAGATGGCAGGCAATGCCCAACAGTTGGCAGCGATGGCAGTGCAATTGCACCAACTCGTCCAACGCTTCAAGACAGAAGAAACGCAATCCGCCGAACCGATCAACGCACTTTCCCGCAAAACGGATGGCGCTACCAAAACCGACGGCGTCACGGTCGCCGCTTACCGCCTTTAACGCTTTTTGACGACGGAACGAGGTGAGCGCCATGACACCGACGGAGAAGGCGGAACGAACGCAGGAACGCCACATCGTCGTCTTTCGGCTCAACGGCACGCTTTTCGCTTTGGACATCCGCAGCGTGCAAGAAATCGTCCAGCAAAGCGACATCGTGTCTGTGCCTGGTGCCCCGCCGTTCATCATGGGCATCGTCAACTTGCGGGGACGAATCATGGCGGTCGTGGATTCCAAACGGCTTTTGGGCATCGGGACGCACGACGCGACGGACAAAGTGCTGGTGATGGTTGCCCAAGTCGGCGAGCACTTGGTTGGCTTCACGGTGGATGAGGTCGTGCAAGTCGCCCGCATCGCCGATGACGCCGTAGAACCCGTCGGTGACCTCGTGGCACCTGAGGAAGCCCAGCGATTAGAAGGCGTGCTGAAACTGGACGGTCAACTCGTCTTGCTGCTCAATGCCGAACGGTTACTGGACACCGAAACGCTTGGAGGCTTCGCCAACGGGTAAGGGCGGTTGCCTGACAAGGTGATGCTCTGTGGAACTGACGGCGGAAGAGCGAACTTTGTTCATCGCCGAGGCGGAAGAGCACATCGCCAACTTGGAAAGCGGTTTGCTGCGGCTGGAGCAAGGCGGTGATGGGGCGGTCATCGCCGAACTGTTTCGCTCCGCCCACACCCTGAAGGGTTCGGCAGGGGCAGCGGGTTTGACGGGCATGAGCCAACTCGCCCATGCGATGGAGAACTTGCTTGACCAAGTGCGAAACGGGACTAAAGCGGTGACGGCGGAGTTGATTGATGCGTTGCTAATGGGTGTGGATTTTTTGCGGGCGATGGTCGTTGCCTTGCGCCAAAACACTCCGCTCCCTGATGCAGCGCCGCTGATTCGTCAATTGACAGCATTGGCGCAACAAACGCCCAACGCACTCCAACGGGACGAATTAGCGGCGCCATCGCAGCGGGCGACGGAAGTCATCGTCACCTTGAACATCTTCATCAAGCCCGAATGTCCCATGCCTGCGGCGAGAGCCTTTCAAGCCTATCTGGCGATGAGCCGCTACGGGGAAGTCGTTTCGCTGGAGCCGCCTGTCAGCGAAATTCAGGCGGGGCGCGCCAAGTATCGCTTGGATGCTCAGGTGCGGTTTCCCGACGAAGCGGCGCTGGCGGAGTTGGAGCGGGAACTATCTCGGTTTGACGATGTGGTCGTGGAAATGCAACGGCAACAGGAAGGGCAACGGGTTCGGGAAATCGTCGTCCCGCCATCGGCTGCCGAAACGCCGACAGCAGCGCCGACGGAGTTGCAAAGCGTTCGCGTGTCGGTGGAGCAAATGGATGCGTTGCTGAACTTGGTCGGCGAGTTGGTCATTGAGCGGGCGCGGTTGGAGCGGGGCGTCCGACGGGTCACGGAATTTCACGGCAACGGCATCGCCGAAGAGTTGCAAGGTGTCACCGAGCGCATCAGCCGCATCGTCGGTCAATTGCAGGAAGCGTTGACGCGAACTCGCATGGTGCCTTTGAGCGTCGTCTTCGGTCGCTTCCCCCGCTTGGTGCGGGAGTTGGCGCGCAGCATGGGCAAACGAGTGCAACTGCGCATTGAGGGCGAAGACACCGAAATTGACCGAGCGTTGGTGGAGAAACTCAATGAGTGCCTTGTCCATCTCGTCCGAAACGCTTTGGATCACGGCATTGAACCGCCCGACGAACGCATCGCATCGGGCAAACCGCCAGAGGGCGTGGTGGAATTGGTGGCGTCGCAATCGGAAGGGAGCGTCATCGTCGTCGTTCGCGATGACGGGCGGGGCATTGATCCCGACAAGGTGCGCCGCAAAGCCGTTGAGCGGGGATGGCTGAGCGAAGAGCAAGCGGCAGCATTGAGCGATGATGACGCCCTGCGGCTCATTTTTCGCCCCGGCTTCAGCACGAAGGAGCAAGTCAGCGAGGTGTCGGGACGGGGCGTCGGGATGGATGTCGTCAAAAACGCCCTTGAGCAAATCGGCGGGACGGTGGACATCCAGTCAACGGTCGGTGGAGGCACGACGGTGACGCTTCGGTTGCCCTTGACTTTGGCGATCATCCCTGCCTTGCTGGTGCGGGTGGCGGGGCGCTTGTTTGCCTTGCCGATGCATAGCGTCGCGGAAGTGTTGGACTTGCGGCGGGAAACGGTGCAAGTCATCGGGCAAGGCGAACGGGTGCTGATGCTGCGGGGCGAACCTTTGCCCCTTTGGTCGCTGGCGCATCTCTTGGGGGCGACAAACGGACAGAAGGAAACGACAGCGGTCATCGTCCGCCAACGAGACCGAGGGGTGGCGGTCAGCGTGGAAGGCGTGGAGGGCAAGGACGAAATCGTCATCAAACCGCTGGGCTTTCCCTTGCACACCTTGCGCACCTTTTTGGGGGCGACGATTTTGGGTGACGGGAGCGTCGCGTTGATCGTGGACTTAAACGGCGTCCTTGCGAGGAGATGAAAGGCAATGGTGACGGTGGAAGTCTTGCAGGAAGCCTTGTCGGCAGCCCAGCAAGAATGCGAGGTTGCCTTGTCGCAGTTCCTTGCCACTGAAGTGGCATTTGAACTGAAGGAGTGGGCGCAACGGCAGGCGGATGAACTGCTCAGCGCCCTTTACAGTTTCGCCGAACCGTCGCAAGTGCGCGCCATCGTCGTCGGCGTCTATGGGCAAATGCAAGGCTACCTCATCCTTTTGCTGCCGATGAACGACGCTGACCGCATCGCTTCCTTCGTTCTGGGCGACGAAGGTGATGAAAGCCTGCGGGAGTCCGTTTTGGCGGAGTTGGGCAACCTTGCGACGGCGCGGCTTTTGATGGGGATGGGCAAAGCCTTGCGGTTGTTCGGCGAATCGTTGCCGACACCCCCTGAAACGCGGGTGGATTTTTCGGGGGCGTTGCTGCAAAGCCTCGCCACCTTGTTGCTTGCGCAAGGGCGAGGGAATGTCCTGCACGCCCTTTGGCAAATGCGAGTTCGGTTGCCCGACGGAACGGCGCACGGGTTAGGACACTTTTTCCTGCCGCTATGAGGTGAGTGCGTGAAGGTGATGGAAACTGAGTGCGAGCGCTTGGTCGGACTGGGCGAATTGGTCGTCACCGATGACCCGACGGTCACTTTGGTCGTTCCTGGTGTCGGTTCGTGCGTGATTGTTTGCGCCTATCACCGACGGGCGAGGGTGGCAGGTATGGCTCACATCGTTTTGCCGTCCAGCGAGAATTTTCGGGGCACAGCGGCGAAACCTTTTTGGTTCGCCGACCGTGCCATCCCGCACTTGTTGGCGAGTTTGCAGGCGAAGGGGGCAGTGCGTCCCAACTGCGTCGTCGTGGGGGGCGCGAACATGTTCCAAGTCGCCATCCCTTCGCCCCAACAGGATGCTCTTAACATCGGGGCGATGAATGTCCAAGCCGTGCTGGCGTTGTTGCGACCCGCCACCAACATCGTCGCCCAGTTCGTCGGGGGTGGTCACGGTTGGGTCGTTCGCTTCCGCGTCGCTGATGGCGTCGTGACCGTGCGGAGCGGGGCTGGCAAGGCGCATCAAATCGCCCTTTGAATTCGCCGAGCCACAAGGGTTGCGATGGAGGGTAACGAGATGGCGAAGGTGCTCATCGCCGATGATGCCGCCTTCATCCGCATGAAGTTGCGCAAGGTGCTGGAGGAGTTGGGCTTGGAGGTCATAGAGGCAGCCAACGGCGCTGAAGCCGTTCAGCAATTTAACGCCCATCGTCCCGATTTGGTGCTGATGGACATCACCATGCCCGAAATGGACGGCTTGGCGGCGCTGAAAGCCATCATGGCGCAGGACGCTTCAGCACAGGTCGTCATGGTCAGCGCGTTGGGGCAAGAGAGCGTCGTTATGCAGGCGCTGCAAGCGGGGGCGAAAGATTTCGTCGTCAAGCCCTTCCAACCCGACCAAATCAAGCAGGTTGTCCAGCGTTGGCTGCAAGGCAACGACCGTTAGTAGCGACTGGCGAAGGGCAAATGGCGAGAGGGAAACGACCAATCGTTACCCGTTGCCGTTAACCAATCGCCAGTCGCTAATCGCCAGTCGCTGCTGTCAGGAGGCGAAGAGCGGTGATGGAACGCTGGTGCAAAGTCGTCGTCGTGGACGATTCCGCCTTCATGCGGATGGTCCTCGCACGGATGCTCAACGAGGACGCCGAAATTGAGGTCATCGGGACAGCAAGCAACGGTTTGGAAGCGTTGGAAGTTGTGAAGACCCTGCGCCCGTCCGTCGTGACGCTGGATGTGGAAATGCCCGTCATGGACGGATTGACGACATTGGAGCGGTTGATGCGGGAGTGCCCGACGCCCGTCGTGATGGTCAGCGCCTTGACGAAAGAGGGCGCTGAAATAACCTTGCGGGCGCTGCAGTTGGGGGCGGTGGATTTCATCGCTAAGCCGTCAGGTTCCATCTCGCTGGACGCCCACAAAATCCGTGACGAATTGGTGGCGAAAGTCAAGGCGGCAGCGCGGGCGAAGTTGCGAGTGCTTTTGACACCGCCCCGTCGGATTGTGCCGACCGTTTCTGCCGTGCCCAGCGAGTGGGCAGTCGTCGTCCTTGCGGCGTCTACGGGCGGACCTGCGACGGTTCGCTATGTCCTATCGCAATTGCCACCCGATTTGCCCGCTGCCATCTTGCTGGTGCAACACATGCCCGTCGGCTTCACGAAATTTTTCGCCGATAACCTGAACCAAGTTTCCGCCTTGCCTGTCAAAGAAGCGCAGGATGGCGAAACCGTTCAACCGCAGCGGGTTTACTTGGCGCCATCGGGTTTCCATTTGCTGGTGGAGCGGGGCGGTCGGTTGCGGTTGGACCAATCGCCGCCGTTACACGGCGTCCGTCCTGCCGCTGACAAAACTTTGGACAGCGCCGCCCATGCTTTCAGGGAACGATGCGTCGGCTGCGTGATGACAGGGATGGGAAGCGACGGGGCGGTCGGGTTGCTGACCGTTCGGGAGCGGGGTGGGCGGACTTTGGTGCAAGCGCCCGAAACCTGCACCATTCCGAGCATGCCCGAATCGGCGCTGAAATTGGGTGCTGCGCAAGAGAGCGTCCCGTTAGAGCGGTTGCCCCAACGCTTGACGCAAGTCGCCCGCGAAGTCGTCGGAGCGATGAATTTGGTGAGAGCACGAAGCGGGTGAGAGCGTTGACGGATTGGCAAATCGCCCAACTCAGCCGATGGCTCGGTTTGGATTTGACGGCTTATCACCCGCCGCAATTGCAGCGGTTGTTGACGGGTTTTCTGCAGCGGCAAGGTTTAGCGGACATGGATGCGTTGTTGGCAGCCTTGCGGCGGGATGCCCGCTTGCGCCAAGCGCTGCTGGACAGTTTGGGCATCAATGTCACCCAGTTTTTCCGTGACCCGACGATGTGGGCGACTTTGGAGCGGGAAGTTTTGCCCGACTTGCTGAAACGGTTCAAACGGTTGCAAGTTTGGAGTGCGGGTTGCTCCGTCGGCAAAGAGCCATACTCGCTGGCAGTCGTGCTCCATCGCCTTGATCCCAAAGGCAATCACGCCATCTTGGCGACGGACATAGACGAGGCGGCGCTGCGGCAGGCGCAACGGGCGGAGTATCCCGCCAGCGACTTGCAGGAAATCCCGCCGACTTATCGGACGCTGTTCGTCGTGCGCGATGGTCGGTTAATCGTGCCTGAAGCATTGCGGAAAATGGTGCGGTTTGAACGGCTGAACTTGCTCAGCGACCCTTACCCGACGGGCGTTCACCTTTTGGTCTGTCGCAACTTGCTGATTTACTTCCGCTCGGAAGTCAAGCCGAAAATCTTTCACGGCTTTGCGCGGGCGTTGGTGGACGGCGGGGTGTTGTTTTTGGGGGCGTCGGAAGTTTTGCTCTCGCCGTCGGCGTATGGCTTTATGCCTTTGCAATTCGGTTTTTATCGGCGAGTCGGTGAGAGGTGATGGGGTTGCAGACGGAGCGGGAAGCCCACCCTTTGTCCGCTGAGGACATCAGCCACATTGCGGCGTGGTATGCCGAAGTCGCCAATCCCGTCCTGCGCGCCGCCGCCGAAACGCTGGAGGGGTTGATGGAACTGCGGGCGACGCGAGGCACGCCATCGCTCATCCGCTCCGCCTACACCGAAGAGGACATCACCATCGCCATCAGCGTGGATGGGGCGCTGAAGGGTTTGGTGCTTTTGGGGCTGAGTTACCGAACGGCGTTTCGGCTGCTGCAACAGATGCTGGGCGAAGAGTTGGACAGCAATTTGCCCATCAGCGATTTTTTGCAGGAGAGCGAGTTAGCCCGCAGCGCATTGCAGGAAATCGCCAACACTTTGGCGGGTCGGGCGGCGATGCACTTGGAAGCGGCGGGCAAGGTTTGCATGATTTCGCCACCCGAATTGACGATGCGGCGGGGCATTTTGCTTTCGCAGCGCGATTTTCAGCGGCTGGTCATCCCGCTGCACACCGACGCAGGGTCGCTGCGGTTGGAAATTGCGTTGACGCCAAGCGACGAAATGCCGAGGGGCAATGCGGCGTCGTTTTTCGTCGCCCAACGCATCGTCCAACCCCGCCAATCCATCGTCCGCTACGACTTCGCCAACCCTGACCGATTGGGGCGCGGCGTTTACGCTTTGCTGCAGCAAGTCCATGACCGTTTCCCGACGACGCTCAACCAGTTGCTGCTGATGCGGGTTCGGATGAGCGTTCACCTTTCGCCCTTGCGGTTGGAAAAAGATTCGTGCGCCCATTTTTTGCGGCGCGACTACAGTTGGAGCGTGGCGGCAGCCTTTCAAGTCACGGGGCGAGGTGTTTGGCTGCTGACGCTGAGCCGTTCCATCGCTTTGCGGTTGATGGACCGTTGGCTGGGTGGACCTGGGCAAAGCGTTGAGCGCCCTTCCGAAGGGTGGACGCCTTTGGAGCAAGCCATCTTGCGAGGGTTGCTGACGATCTTCGCCGAGGCTTACGCAGCGGCTTGGGCACAAATTGGAGAGCGGATGGAGTTGCGCTTGACGCAGTTGTTTGTGGGCGACTGGACGGAGCAAGCCGCAACCCTTTTCAGCGAAAGCGGTGGGGCGTTGCTGCTTTCCCATCGTTTGCAAGTTGGCGACGAGACGGGTGTGGTGCAATGGCTGTTGCCTGCCGAAACGCTGTCGGGCTTTTCCGAACGGCAACGACGGACAGGGACGATGCCATCCGCCACGCCCCTTTCCCACCATGTCGCCATCCCGTTGCGGTGCGGTTGGCGAGGCGAACCGATCCCGCTGCGCCGTTTGCCGAAGTTGCAAGTCGGCGACATCTTGCCCTTGCAGGGTCCGTTGCTGATTTGGCACGAAGATCATCCCATCGCCATCGGCAAACCCTTCCGCAAGGGCAACCGCATCGTCGTGCGGGTGACGGCGCGCAAACAGCGGGGCAAAAGTGAGGGCACGCAGCCTTGCTGAAAAGTGTCATCGGCGGTAGCGCAGGACGAAGCGGACGAAAGGGCTGAGGGGACGAAGGGTGATCGGTTGCGAAAGTTCGGGCTCCAAAATCGCTCGCGATAAATGCTCCAGCAAATCCCCTGCCACCAACGCCGTCTCGCCCTTCTCCCAACTGGCGATGTCGCCCGCCAAGCCATGAAGGAAAACGGCAGCAGCGACCGCTTCCGCTGGCGTCACCGCAAGGGAGCGACATAGCGTTTGCGCCAGCAAAGACGCCACCATCCCTGTCAAGACATCCCCCGTCCCGCCTGTCGCCATCCCCGCGTTGCCCGTCGGGTTGACAAAAAGTGCACCATCGGGAGCGGCGACAATCGTCCGAGCGCCTTTGAGGACGACGATGGCGTTGAAAGTTTCGGCAGCATGCAAAGCAATCCCGACCCGATCCCGCTGCACTTCCTCGGTCGTCGTTTTCAACAACGCCGCCATTTCACCTGGGTGAGGCGTCAAAACCGTCAAGGCTTGACGCTTTCGGAGCAAGTCGGTCTGCCCTGCGAGCGCCATCAATCCGTCGGCGTCAATGACCATCGGTTTGTCTACTTGGGCGACCAGTTGTCGGACGAAAGTTTGCGTCCGCTCGTGGCGGGAAATCCCACAACCGACGGCAATGACATCCGCCCATTCAAGGCGGGGCGTCAGGGCACTGAGGGCTTCGGGAGCGATAGTGCCAGCATCCGTTTCAGGCAGCGGGAAACTCATCACTTCCAACGCCGCCGCTTCGGCGGCGAGGTTGAGGCTTTGGGGGAGGGCGACTTGCGCCAAACCCGCACCGCTGCGCAATGCCGCTTTGCCCGCCAAAAGGACAGCGCCCGTCATGCCGGGCGCCCCGCCGACGATCAACACCCGCCCATAGTTGCCCTTGTGGGAGTTGGGATGGCGGGGCGGCAACACGCGTGCCACCAACTCGTGCGTCGTCACGAACCTGCGGATGTTCAGGGAGGCAAAAAGCGTTTCAGGGACGCCCAACGAACCGACGAACAAATCGCCGACATAATCGGCAGCAGGAAAAAGCATCAAGCCCAGTTTGATGGCGCCCAGCGTCACCGTCGCATCAACTCGCACCGCCACGCCACACACTTCGCCCGTGTCGCTGTTGATGCCTGACGGCACATCAACGGCAAGGATGCGAGAGGCATGTTCGTTGAGGAGCGGGATAGCGTCGGCGTAAATGCCTCGCACTTCGCCTGCGATGCCCGTGCCCAACATGGCGTCCACAACCAAATCGGCGTGGCGCAAAGGCTCAACAAGGTGGCGAAGGTGCTCTGCCGACGGGAGGGGTTGAACGGGGACGCCGAGGTGCGTGGCAGCGGAAAAGTTGATGGCAGCGTCACCTTTCAACTCACTGGGGTCGGCGAGCAAAAAGGCTTGGACGGCAAAGCCGATGTTGTGCAGGTGGCGCGCCAACGCCAGCCCGTCGCCGCCGTTGTTGCCCTTGCCACAAACGATGACGATGCGTTTGGGCGGGTCTAACTCAAAATGCTGCTGGACGACTTCCGCCAATCTCAAAGCGGCGTTCTCCATCAACACGATGGACGGGACGCCCGATTGCTCGGCGAGTTGGTCTAACTGGCGGCTTTCCGAGGCGGTGACCAACGGGAGCACGCTTTGCTACCGTCCCCCTTTGCGCAGGACGCTGCGGAGTTTCTCGGCTTCGTCTTTGTCCAATCGGCGGGCGATGCCCGATTTGAGGACTTTGATGTCCACGCCGTCAGCGATGCGGAGCGTCACCGTGTCGCCATCCACGCTGAGGATGCGCCCGCAGATGCCGCCCGTCGTCGCCACTTCATCGCCGGGCTTGAGGGAGTTGAGGAACTGGTCGCGCTCTCTTTGGCGGCGTTGCTGGGGAAAGACGATGAGCACCCAAAGCAACGCCAGCCAAATCAACAGCCAAGTGACCATCGGAAACAGTTGCTCCCAATTCATCGCCCGCTGGGAACCTCCTCCACGATGGCGGCAAAGCCCTTGTCAGTCAGTTCCTTTTTGAGCCGTTCCGCGCTGTCACGGTCATCGGTCGCTCCCGCATAAACGCGGTAGCGTGTCTCGCCCGATGGCGTTTTCTCTTCCACCTTGAAGGGGTGATAGCCCTGCTCAGCAAGGGCAGCCATCAATCGGTCGGCATTTTCGGCGCTGTTGAAGACGCCCGTCCGCACCCGATAGCGCCGCTCGCCCGAAGTTGGGGGCGGCAAATCGGAAGGAGTGGGCGGAGCAGGGTTCGGCTGAGGCGCTACATTTTCTGGCTCAGGGCTGGGCGCAGGTGGTTCGGGTTGGGGCGTCGTGGGAGGACGGGAAGGTGGAGAAGGCGATGGTTTGGGTTGAGACGGCGCGGAGATGTCGGGGGGCGGGGTCGGCACGGTTTCGGCAGGGCGCGTCAATGGCTCTATGACGACGGTCGTGTGCTCAGGCACGCTGTCCACATCCCGCCGCAAAATAGCGTTTTGGTCAACGCTCGCCAGCAAGTTAGATGGCGGACGGTCGGGCTGTTGCGCTTCCGACGGTCTCGGCGGTCGGTGGCTGAACAGCGGTCCCAGCACATACAACCCGACGACAAACCCCACAATCATCACGGCGACAAACGCCAACCCCAATTTCACGCCGTTCTCGTTGCGCATGGGCAATCCCTCCAAAACGGCTGTCAAGATTGTAACGCTATCGCCTGTCACTGCCATACTTGCCGATGGTCAGAAGGAGGCGAGGGTCATGCGGGTTTCCACGCGGGCTTGGTATGGGTTGATGGCAATGGTGGAGTTGGGACTGCGGGAGCGACAGGGGCGGGTGCAAGTGCGGGAAATCTCGGAAAGTCAAGGCATCCCCGAAGAGTATCTGGAGCAACTGATGATGCCGCTGAAGCGGGCGGGTTTGGTGCGCAGCCAGCGGGGCGTTCGGGGCGGTTACACCTTAGCCCGTCCCGCCAGCCAAATCACCGTGCTGGAAATCTTGGAAGCGCTGGAAGGTCCCATTCTGGACGCCGAGCCGACGGATGCGGCGCTGCGGGAGCGGGCGCAAACTTCGGGCGTCACCGAAGTTTGGGAGCGACTGCGCCAAGCGATGGAAGAGACGCTGCGGGCAATCACCCTTGCCCAAGTCTGCGCGTGGGAGCGGGAACGACGGACGAAGCAACCGCTGATGTTTTACATTTGACCGATGAGGCAACGCCACGCTAAGTCAGGCTGCGTCCATCGCGGCTGATAGCCGCTCCAACGGGCTTCTTCGGTGATCGGGCAAAATTCACCATCGGAAAGGGCAATTGCGATGTTGGTGGACAGTTTCATGCTTGCTGCCGTCGTCCATGAACTTCGGGCGTTTCAGGGGGCGACTGTTCGGCGCATTCGCCCCGTCGCCCCTTGGCAAATCGCTTTGCTGTTGCAGGGGCGAGGCAGTAGGGCGTGGGTGCTCGCATCCGCCCACACCCGCTACGCCCATGTCGGTTGGCAACCCGAAGCGCCTTTTAGCGAACCTTTTGAGCATCCCGAAACCGTTCGCTTCGCCGAAACGCTTTCCCGCCACTTGGAAGGCGCAAAATTGGTCGGCGCTGAGCAAGTGGACTTTGACCGCCTGCTCCTTTTGCGTTTCGTCACCGTCACGCCTTTGGGCGAACGAAAACGCTTCGCCCTTTGGGCGGAGATTATGGGCAAGCACAGCAACTTGGTTTTGGTGGACGAAGAAAGCCAACTCATCGTGGACGCCCTCAAGCGCCTGCCTTCTTCCGTCAACCGCTATCGCGAGGTTTTGCCGAACCGTCCTTACTTGCGCCCGCCGACGGGCGAACGGCGCAACCCGCTCGCCGTCACGCCCGACGAAATTTCGCAACTTGCCACCCTTCATCCTGTCGCCGAACCCCGCGATTGGGCGAAACTCTTTTTCGGCATGAGCGAGGCATTGCTAACGCTGATGGCGGAACAAATCGGCGAGCCATTGAGTGACCCTGAGACTTTCTGGCGCGCTCTGCAATGGTTGCGAAAGACGGTGCAGCGGGGAGAATTCGCTCCCACTGTCTGGCGCGATGAAAGCGGCGTTATCGTTTGGTGCTACCCGTTCCCTTGCCGTCAAAGCCCCATCGCAACGGTGCGTCCCGAACCTGTCCGCCACTTCGGTCCGCCACTTTGCGAGTGGCTGAACTCGTTGGCGCATCGGGAAACCGCAGAGCAACGCCGACAAAGTTTGCTGGGCGAACTGCGTCGGCAATTGGAAGGCGTGGAGCAGCAACTTAAGGCGCTGCGGCAGCGATGGCAGGAAACTCAGGACGCTGACCGTTATCGCCGATGGGGCGAGTTGCTGCTCACCTTCGCCCACGAAATCCCCGACAGCGCAACGGAAGCCGTCGTCACCGATTACGATGCCGACCCGCCCCAAACCGTCCGCATCCCTTTGCCCGAAGGCAAAACCGTCACGGACGCCGCCCAACATTACTTCGCCTTGTATCGCAAACTCAAAAACGCCGCCGACACATTGCCTTCTGTCATGGAGCGATTGCAACGGCGCGCCGACGAATTGCGTCAACTGATGGAGCAAGTGCAAAACGCAGACGAAAGCGAATTGGCAAAGTTGCGCGAGGAAGCGAGGGCACAAGCGACGCCATCGCCGCCGTCGGTGCAACGGGATGGCGAGTTTTTGCGCTATGTCGTCGCAGGCGGTTACGAGGTTTGGGTCGGTCGCAACGCCGACGCCAACGCAAAACTCCTTCGGCTGGCTCGCCCTGATGATTTGTGGTTTCATGTCAAGGGTGCGCCCGGTAGCCACGCTTTGTTGCGGGTGCGCCAGCGCAACGAGCAAGTCCCACCTGACGCTATTAGGGAAGCCGCCCAATTGGCTGCCTACCACAGCCGTCGCCGCACTTCCGCATGGGTGGAAGTGGACTACACGCGGGCAAAATATGTCCGACCCGCCAAAGGGCAAAAAGGCTTGGCGCTTTACACCCACTTCAAAACCATCGCCGTTGAACCCAAAACACCTGACGACATCGCCACGACAGGCGAAGGACGAAGGTGACCGCCATGAGCGTTCGCCACATCGTCATCATCGGCGGCGGGATCGCAGGATTGACCGCTGCCTATCGGTTGTGCCAGAAGGCAGAGCGAGAGGGTGTGCCTTTGCGGTTGACCGTCGTGGAGCGAGAGAAAAGTTGGGGCGGGAAAATCAAGACGGTGCGAGAGGCAGGCTTCGTCGTGGAGGGCGGTCCCGACGCCTTCATCACCAGCAAACCTTGGGCGGTGCAGTTGTGCGAGGAGTTGGGCTTGGGTGAACGGTTACTGCCGACCAATCCCGCTGCGCGGCGCGTCTTCGTCCTTTGGCGCAACCGTTTGCGCTTGCTTCCGCAAGGCTTTCTCGCCTTCACGCCTGACCTGCTCGGTTTGCTGACGACAGACTTGCTGTCGTGGCAAGGCAAGTTGCGGGTGGCGTTGGGCATTGCCCTGCCGCCATTGCGGTGGGATGGCGATGTGAGCGTCGGGACTTTCCTGCGTTATCACTTCGGGGCAGAGATGGCGGAGCGGGTTGTCGCGCCTTTGCTGGCGGGCGTTTACGGTGGCGACATGGAGCGATTGAGCGCCCGCATGACTTTGCCAACTCTTTGGCAACTTAGCCAAACCCATCGCAACTTGGTTTGGGCGTCGCTCCTTCGCTACCTGCAACGCCGACAGCGGGACGAAAAACCTTCCCGCCCCCACTTCCTGACGCTGGAAGGTGGGCTGGGCGAATTGGTGGAGGCGTTGGTGCAGCGGTTACGAAGTGGGACATGGGTCATGGGGCATGGGGCAAAAGTTGCGTTGCTGTCGGGGCGAACTGTCGTGGCATTGCAGGCAACGGAACGGAACGGGGAAGGCAAAGAAGCGAGTTGCGAATGGCAAATGGCGAATGGAGTGACAGTCGTGCTGGACGATGGCGAACGGTTGCTTGCCGATGCGGTCATCATCGCCACATCCGCTTACGCTGCCGCCCAACTTTTGCGCCCGCACGATGAAGCGCTGGCAAACGAACTGATGTCCATCCCGCACGACGACGCCATCACCGTCTCGTTCGCCTTTGACCGCTCCCAAGTTCGCCATCCCCTTGACGGTTCGGGTTTCCTCGTGGCGCCGACGGAAAAGCGACGATTGCTGGCGTGCACTTGGACTTCCAGCAAGTTCCCGCCCCGTGCGCCGTCGGGCAAAGTGTTGCTGCGGGCGTTTGTCAAGGGGGACACGGGACATGGGGCAAGGGACGGAATGGAAGGGGACGAGGGATGGGCGACGAGGGACGAGACGGATGAGGAAATCGTGCGGGCGGTGATGGACGAATTGCGCCCAATTTTGGGCATCGTCGGGGAACCCGAACGGGCGTGGGTGTTTCGCTGGCGACAAGCGATGCCCCAATACATCGTCGGGCACGGCGAACGCGTCGTCCGCATCCAGCAGCGCTTGCAGCGCTGGCGACAGTTGGCGTTAGCGGGCAACTACCTGACGGGCATCGGCATCCCCGATTGCATCCGCAGCAGTTCTGAAGCCGCTGAACGGGTGTGGCAAAGTTTGGAACGACGATAAGAGCGAGAGGCGAATAGCGAAGGGAACGAAGGCAAGGAGGGCGTGACAGAGATGCCAGATGGGCGCAATGGGCGTGATGTGGAGCAACTGTTGCGGCAGATGACTTTGGAAGAGAAGGTGGCGCAACTGGGTTCCGTGTCGGTGCGCGAGTTGCTGGACGGCGACAAGTTTTCGGAAGCGAAGGCGCAGGAGCGGTTGCGGCACGGCATCGGGCAAATCACTCGCCCCGCTGGCTGGAGCGGTTTGCCGCCCAAAGAAGTCGCCCAACTCGTCAACGCTATCCAGCGCTTCCTTGTGGAAAAGACACGCCTTGCCATCCCTGCCATCGTGCACGAAGAGTGCCTGAGCGGGTTGATGGCGAAGGGTGCGACGACTTTCCCTCAAGCCATCAATTTGGCGAGCACTTGGCAACCTGAATTGATTGAGCGGATGACAACGGCAATCCGACGAGAGATGCGCGCCATCGGCGCTCATCAGGGCTTAGCGCCCGTGCTGGATGTTTTGCGCGACCCCCGTTGGGGTCGGACAGAGGAGACGATGGGCGAAGACCATTACTTGATTGCCGTGATGACCGCCGCTTACATTCGCGGGTTGCAAGGGGACGATTTGCGACAAGGCGTCATCGCCACCGCCAAGCACTTTGCAGCACATGGCTTCTCAGAGGGTGGGCGTAACACCGCCCCTGTCCATGTCGGAGAGCGAGAGTTGCGGGAAGTTTTCCTGTTCCCTTTTGAAGTCGCCGTCCGCCACGCACGAGTGCAATCACTCATGAACGCCTACCACGATTTGGATGGGATTCCGTGCGCCGCATCCCGTGAGTTGCTGACGGACATCTTGCGGGGCGAATGGGGTTTTGATGGCATCGTCGTTTCCGACTACGGCGCCGTCCACATGCTGATGACAAATCACCGTGTCGCCAGCAACGAGATGGAAGCCGCCTGCTTGGCGTTGGAAGCGGGCATTGATGTAGAGTTGCCCAACACCCATTGCTACGCCCAACTCATCAACGCCGTCCGTCAAGGGCGCGTTTCGGAAGCCGTTGTGGACGAAGCCGTTCGGCGCGTCTTGCGGGTGAAGATGCGATTGGGCTTGTTTGACAACCCTTTCGTTGACCCCGACGCGGCTGCCACCATCGTCCATGCGGACGAGCATCGTTCCCTCTCGCTGGAAATCGCCCGCAGGTCCATCGTCCTGCTGAAAAACGATGGCAACTTGTTGCCCTTGCGCAAAGACTTGGGCACCCTCGCCGTCATCGGACCGAACGCCGATGCGCCCTTGCATTTGCTCGGCGATTACACTTACGCCGTGCACATGAACTTGAGCGAACCCGATGTGCCCGTCACGAGCGTGTTGGAAGCGGTCAAGGGAAAAGTGATGCCGACGACGAAGGTGCTGTATGCGAAAGGGTGCGAAGTCGTCGGCGGGACGGACGAGGGCATCGCCGATGCGGTTGAAATCGCCCGACAAGCCGATGTGGTCGTGTTGGTCGTCGGCGACCGTTCGGGCTTGTTCAATGCCCCTGCGACGAGTGGCGAGGGGCGTGACCGCATCACCTTAGCATTGCCGGGTCATCAGATGGCGTTGGTAAAAGCCATCGTGGAAACGGGCAAGCCCGTCGTGTTGGTGCTGGTTAATGGTCGTCCCGTCACTCTGGGAAATTTGTGGGCGAAAATTCCCGCTGTCGTAGAGGCATGGCTGCCGGGCGAAATGGGAGGTGTGGCGATTGCCGAAGTGCTGTTCGGCGAAGTCAATCCCGGCGGCAAATTGCCCGTCACCTTCCCTCAGGATGTCGGTCAAATCCCGCTGCACTACAACCGCCACGCTTCGTCGTTCCGTGACTATGTGGAAGGCAAAGCGACGCCACAATTTCCCTTCGGGCACGGGCTCAGTTACACCCGCTTTGAGTATCGCGACTTGACCATTGAGCCGACGCAAATTTCGCCCGCTGGCACGGTGCGCATCGGCGTGACGGTGCAGAATGTCGGCGACCGAGACGGCGATGAAGTCGTGCAACTGTATGTGCGGGATGTCGTCGCCTGTCGCGTCCGCCCCGTCAAGGAACTGAAGGGCTTTCAACGGCTGACTTTGAAAGCGGGCGAAGCAAAGCGGGTCACCTTTTCCCTTTCGGCAGACCAATTGGCGTTTTACGACGAAGCGATGCGCCTGATTGTGGAGCCGGGCACTTTTGAGGTGCAAGTGGGCAGTTCGTCGGAAGACATCCGCTTGCGGGGCACTTTTGAGGTTGTCGGCGAAAGGCGCGTCGTCGCCAGCCCCCGCACTTTGCTGACGGCGGTAAGCGTCAGCGAGGCAACCCGTTAAGGTAAAGGGGTGAACATTTGTGGGCGTCAAGAACGACCGATGGATTCGGGAGATGGCAATCAAGCACAAGATGATTGAGCCTTTTGAGGAACGGCTGGTGCGCAAGGGCGTCATCAGTTTCGGGTTGAGTTCCTACGGCTACGACATGCGCCTTGCCGATGAGTTTCTGATTTTCACCAATGTTTGGGGCGCTATCGTTGACCCAAAAGCCTTTGACGAACGAGCCTTCGTCCGGCACAAGGGTGACTTTTGCATCATCCCGCCCAACAGTTTCGTCTTGGGTCGGAGCGTGGAGTATTTCCGCATCCCCCGCGATGTCATTTGCATCGTCGTCGGCAAAAGCAGTTATGCTCGCTGCGGAATCGTCGTGAATGTAACACCTTTAGAGCCTTGTTATGACAAGGAGACAGAACTCTTGACTTTGGAAGGGTGGAAAAGGTTTGACGAATTGACAGGCAAAGAACTTGTTGCCACCTTGAACCAACGGGGAGAGTTGGAGTATCAAAAGATTGAGAAAGTGCACAAGTTTAGATACAAGGGGAAATTGATCAGGATTGCAGGGAGAAGTTTTGATTTGGCGGTGACGCCTGCCCATCTACTCTTGGTCAGAAAGAGAGGGAGAAAGCATTTTGAATTCATCCCCGCATATGAAATCTACGGGAGGTATGATTACGAATTAAAGCGAGATGCCATTTGGAAAGGCACAAAAATGGACTTCTTTGAACTACCTCCAGTAGAGATAAACGGTAGATTCTCACAAAGCCACGCCTTGAGGCGAAAAATCTTGAGCGTCATCGGCGAAGAGCCCATGGCGACAAGGGACATATACAAAGCGTGTGGGGTTAATGTTCCCCAAAGAAGGTTTCTGTGGACTTTGGACAAGTTAGCACGGCAAGGATATTTGCAAAAAGAACACCAAAGAACCCTCATAAATGGGCACAGCATTAAGGTCGCTATTTGGAAGAAAACGAAGCGGTGTGAAGAATCCCCATTGTTGGATACTGTGATGAGAACTTCGTTGAAGATTCCTATGGATGATTGGCTAAGGTTTTTCGGTTTTTGGTTGGCAGAAGGGAGTTGCTACTACCGTAATGGTGAATATGTCGTCAAACTTGCTTGCTTTAATGGGAAAGTGAAAAAGAAGGTAAGGAAGTGGCTTAAGCGACTTCCTTTCCACTTCATTGAAACCGACACAGGATTTACGATTTTGGACAAACAACTTTATTCCTACCTCGTGCAGTTTGGGCATGCCTCACAAAAATTCATACCTTCAGAGATTAAATCGCTTCCGCCCAAGCAATTGAAAATCCTATTGGATGCGTTTTTGCTTGGGGATGGCAATAAACAAACCCTCACTCTCACAACTTCTTCAAAGAGGTTGGCGGATGACTTGCAGGAAGTAATTTTGAAATGCGGTTGGGCTTCTATTGTAAGGCGCATTCCAAAAGAAGCGGTGAAACCGAGGGTGTTGCAGGGTCATGTCATCAGGCAAAAACATGACATTTTTAAGGTTCGCATCGCTAAGAGACACCTAACCCCCAAACTCACAAAAAGAAATTTTTCGGAGATTGACTACGACGATTTTGTTTATGATGTGACCGTCCCAAACCACACCCTTTATGTGAGGAGAAACGGCAAAACTTGTTGGTCAAGCAATTGCTGGGAAGGGCATGTGACCATTGAGATTTCCAACACGACACCGCTTCCCGCAAAGATTTACGCCAACGAGGGCATCGCCCAAGTCATCTTTTTGAGCGCCGATGAACTTTGCGAGGTCTCTTACGCCGACCGCAAAGGCAAGTATCAAGGGCAAAAAGGGATCGTCCCACCTAAGGTGGAGTGATGGGAAAAGTAGACGAAAAGTAAGCGACAAGTAAGCGACAAGTAAAACAAGGGTCGTCCCGCCCAAAGTGGAGTGACGGGGCGTGTCATTCGTCATCGCCGTTGTCCTGTTCGTCGCCGTCTGGACGCGGTGGACTTTGCGCAACCTCGCCCGACAACCGTTGCTGCGCCGACGCAACTATCGGGGCGAAGAAGTCATCGGGAGCGCTGGATTAGCCATCGTCGGCGCTTCCCTGTTGGGTTGGTTGCTGTTGGGTTGGCGAGGGGAGTTGCGGTGGCAGGAAAGTGCCCTTTTGATGGCGACGGCGTTTTGGTTTAGCGTGTTGGGGTTGATGGACGATATCGCTGGCGAGACACAAGTGAAGGGTTGGCGGGGGCACTTCAGCACATTGCTGAAAGAACGGCGGTTGACGATGGGGATGGTGAAGGTAATCGGTGGCGGTGTTGGTGCACTCATCTTGTCAGCGTGGGTGATGGGTGTCTTGGGGCAATTTCAGTGGGAGCGGTGGTTGTTGGGAGCGATAGTCATTGCCCTTAGTGCCAACGCGTTGAACTTGTTGGATGTGCGCCCATCGCGGGCGTTGAAAGGGTTTTGGCTGTTGAGTTTGTTGGGGGTTGGCGTCACGCGTGGGGATGGATGGCTTGCTTTCGTGCCGTTGTGGGCAAGCACGCTCGCTTATGCGCCCGATGATTTTCGGCGCAAGGCGATGTTGGGCGATGCGGGCGCAAATCCGTTGGGAGCATGTTTTGGCATTTGGGTGACGCTTCGTTGGTCGCTTACCGCCCAAGTTCTTTTATTGCTGGTGCTGATTGCTTTCCACCTTTACGCTGAGCGGCGCTCCCTGACGGCGGACATAGAGCGGGTCGCTTTATTGCGTTGGTTAGACCGATGGGGCGTTCGTGCATGAGGGTGCGAAATGAGTTGCCCTTGCCCTGCTAAATTTGGTCACTCGTCACTAACACTCTCCAGGAGGCTGAGTGTGTTCGGAAATTGAGCCCAATGAACCCAATGGGAGGGCGAACCTCCCAGTGAACCTACTCCTCCGACCTGGCCAACTGCCTCTCTGCCGACCTGCCCATCTCACGATTTGCCGATATGTTCTGCCCAAGCATCAATTCCGCCAACCATCAGTTTGCCACACCTAAGCGAAACCTTCCGCCATCTGGCTGCGAGCGGAATTGCCCGTGCAAACGAACAAAACTCGCTTCGGCACATCTCATCACCTCG
>Ga0209670_100357_pt1 | contig 28658 bp, 16 predicted proteins | sample PerSpoBPS_BMetaG_FD_184741 | JGI IMG/M metagenome (GOLD analysis project Ga0209670, IMG submission 184741) | Thermal spring microbial communities from Yellowstone National Park, Wyoming, USA - Perpetual Spouter B (PS_B) MetaG (SPAdes) (version 3) | ecosystem: Environmental > Aquatic > Thermal...
CATCGCTCAAAACCTCTGAATCAGTTACTCCTATGCAGCGTTCCTCGGAAAGGTCAAACCCTACGGCAGGTTATTGTCTCCCGAGAACGCTGTCGCCCTCGCAGAATTCCTCAAAATAGACCCAGACGAAGTCTTTTCAGCAATGGGTCAAATCAACCCCTACCTTGCAGAAAAAGTCCCGATAGAAGTGCTTGAAGCCGAATTGCTTGAACTTCACAAGAGACTGCGGGAGCGAATAGAGGAGGCGGAACAAGAGCAGCGTGAAAGGAAGCGTCGCCGTTGATTTGAAACTGTGCACATAGAAGCGGAAAGTTGCGGCGTTGTGGCTGCTTTGCGGGTATTGAACGGAGAATCTATCCAAACAAACAATTCTCGTGACAGAAAGGAGGATTCATCGGTGTCACTAACTAATGCAAGCAAGGTTGGCTACTGGCGGATTGACAGCAACGACGAGGCATGGGTTGTGACCGCTTCATTTGCAATGCCCGCATGGCAGTATCGGCAATTGCTGTCTATCATCGTGCGTCGTCCGATGCGATTCATGAACGCTGTATGCCGATGGTTGCCAGAAATTGACCCGTATGCGTGCCTGATTCAAACTGATTGGGCGGAAGTGATTCTATGTTGGAACGGAGAGATAGGCGCAACTGCCGTGTTAGTTCCTTCAGAGCTGAGCGAAGAGAGGCGGAGATTTGCCACGCAGATTGCGTATGAATTCCTTGCATTTGCCTGTAACTTGATAGGCAACGCATTGCAACCGCTATCGGCATTCATAGTGGGCGAGGATGATGACAACTGGGCTGTCTGCGAAGTTATGGGCGACTTGAACCCGCATTGAGTTGTTCGATCTCACTTGACAGATTTTCGCCCAAGTGCTATATGAGTGGTTGGCATGTCAGTGAGCCACTGAACTTATGAAAGAGACTGTCTGTTGGTTGCTTCAATGTAGATGCAGGGTTGAAGTAGTAGAGGGCGATTGGCGTCAGAAGGCTATAAAAAGCGGGTGGAAGTCGTAATTACATATTGGGGGCGTTCAACCGAGGGGAAGGTAATATGGCGCGGGTTTTTGCAATTATAAAATGAGTGGAGAAGACGAACAGACCCTTCAAGGTCAAACTGAGGCAATAACACAGAGCAAGCAGCAATTGGAAGGTGGTCAAGATTCAAATCTCGGCTAAAATCGAAGGCGTTAATCGAAGTGGAAGGCAATATGGCGCGGATTTTTGCAATTACAATCAATGGGGAGGAAAACAAGGGTGCGTTGGTGGATAATTCAAAGGCAAGTCAGTGCATGGTCTCAGGCAATTTGTGGGCTCAATGTAAGCGTAAGGACGAAGGCGATAGAAGCCAGTAGAAACTCGGCGCAACTCAAAAGGATGTTGAAGGTAATATGATAAAGGTTTCAGCAATATGTATAAGTGGGCGAAGCTAATGCCTCACCCAGTTTAGCAAGTCGTGAGGTCAGCAAAGCAAATCGGCAGGTCGGAAAGACAGCGGGTAGCGAATTTTGGAGGGTTGGGCTCTTGCCTAACCGTAATATCTTCTCAAGGTCTTTACTTGGCTTTCATTGGTAAACCGAAGAGGGGAGTGATTCAACAATGGCGAGGTCATGGAGTGAGATAGTGCATGATGTGATTTATCACCCTTCAGGGCGCCCTGATCCTGCTTTTGAAGCGCACCTATACCGAGAAGAATCAATACGGCTCGGGCGCGAGCAATTAGAGTTGATGGAGATGCAAACCAGCGTCCTTGAGCGATCCTTAGAACGGATGCAAACTCAGTTTTCAGAAGTAGTTTCTTCCTTAGACTATGGGTTTAGCGAATTGAGGGACGCCATTGCGTTAGGATTTGAATTAAGCACAAAGGCGACTACGAGCGCCATCGCTCGTTCAGCCTGGTTAACCCAACAAGCACTCGCGGAATCACGGGATGCAATAATGCGTGGCTTTCGTGACCTTCAGGCAGCCTTCACTTTTGGTCTGACCCAGATAGTATGGCAACAAGAGCAAACCAACAAACTGCTGACAGATATTCTTTCTGTCCTGAAAGCGCCACGAAAGACTGAAGCGGACGAGATGCGGGAGCGGGGAGATGAGGCTTACCGTAATGCCATCAATGCCCGCCGCCCTGAAGATCGTCAGCAATGGATGAATGTTGCTCTACAAGCCTATGCTGATTGTGTTGACAAAAACCCGTCCGATTTCAGCGCCCTATACAGCATAGGAATGATTCTTTTCTATGAACGCGGCATTTCGGAAGACGCTCTCACCGCTTTTCGGATGGCAGCCACTTTTGCTGAGCCATACTCCTCCTACCATGCTGCCCTTGCTTGGCTTCAAATTGGCTACATCCGTCGCTGCCGTAAAGAAATGGAGCAGTCTTATGAAGCGACGGAAGAGGCGGTTCGTTTGCAGCCAGACTGGGCAGAAACTCATTTTCAGCGCGCTATCTCTTGTGCTCTCACCGATCGGTTAGACGAGATGAAGGAGTCTTTGAAAAGGGCTGTTCGTTTAGACCGCAACTATTGGTTTCGTGCCTGCACGGAGCCAGATTTGATGTCAGGGCACGGCGTAGTGAGAGAAATAGTTAGGACAGCATTAGAAGAACTCCGCCAAGAAGCGTCACAGGAGGCATCCAAGGCGATAGCATCAGCGCAGGCTCGTATTGCTGAGTTAAATCGCCTAATTCAAAGAGTGACAGACCTGAACCTGCCTGCTTCAAGCGGCGTTTGGCACAAGGAACAAGCGGAGAAGTCTTTAGACGAAGCCCGACAACTGAAAGCCCAAGAGACCTACTTTGAACTACTGGATGCCAAAGCAAAGGCAGAAGAAGCCCAACAAATTTGCGAGCAAGGCATTACCTCTTTGTCTGAAGAGGCACATAATGCCGTTGACAAAAGAGAGAAAGAGTTGAAGGCAGAACTCCTTGCGCGAAGGCAAGAATACGAAACGGAACTGAAGGCGCTGGAAGACAGCACTTCGCAAGCCTTGCTTCAAGCCGAGAGAAGTTCACAAACGGAACTTAGCAAGCAAAAGTATGCACTTGAGTCTGAAAAGCGGAGATTACTTGACGAGGCTAAGAAAAAAGAGGACTACTGGCGGGATTTAGCCAATGAGACAACTTCAGCGATGACTTTAGGATGTGTCTTTAGTTTCATTGGTATTGTAGTGGGAATAATTGTTGCGAATATAACATCATCACCTCTCGCAGGAGTTTTGACATGGTTAGCCATTTTTTTTGGCCTATCAATCCTTCTCAAGGTGATGGAAGAATATCCGAAGACAGAAAAAAACCGAATTGAGCGTGAGTATAATGACAGGATAGCAGCACTTGAGCGTAAGTGGTCTGAAGAACTGAACCTCAGGCGACAACAAATCATACAGCAGGCAGAGGAAGAAAGGCAAGCGCTCAAGGAACGCTTTGAGCGCCAGTGTGCCGAACTGGAACGCCTGATGAATCAAGAAGTCATCCAAAAACGCCATTTGCTGGCGCAACTTTTCAAAACTTGAACAACCCAACCTCTCGCTAATTGCTTTGCTACCTATGAAGCGCTTCAGCGTCAGGGCTATATCTACTTTGTGCAACGAGAATTACAAGGACAAAGATATACTGTCCCACGATTGACACAAAAAGGATGGCAAGCTATTCAAGCAGGTAAGTATCTTTGGTTGGCAAGCTAAAAAGCACAGTAAGGAAAGGTGCTTGTCAAGCATACATATGAGCGAAATTGTCGGAATAAGCCTTTTTTAGGAAAGTATCAGAACTGCCACAAAATAACCTTCTCCAAGTTGTTCCTCCAAGGAGGCAAACTTTTCTTCAGCAAAATACCAATCTCGGAACGCTCTTCTTAGTTTTGCTTCCTTCACGATTTTCGCAACACCCTCCGGTGTCACCCACTCAAACCTAACCTTTGAGCCTTCGGGAACATTGAATGCCTCGGCGCGGGCAATCCAACCTTCTGGTTTGCGTTTCAACTCCGCTTTAAAGTCGCCTTCCGCGATTTTCACCCCCTCAGTTTCCTCTCCGGCAAACCCTGCCATTGTCAAAACAATCGGTGTTGGGGTCGCAATGGCAAATACAAGTGACAAGGGGAGAGGTGCAGGTTTATGTAGCACGGCTTTTCTATCTTCTTCAAACGCTATTTCAAACGCTATACTGTATAGCACGGCTTCTTCCTCAAGTCGTGGCTGTCGCGCTATAGGAAACCCCAATGTGGTCGCTATTGGCTGCAGAATCTTTTCGACAATGAGTGTGCACCTTCTGCATTTGTCCTCCTCTAAATGGTAGCGGATATCTAACCTTTCGCTTTCCCTCAATCGGTTCCTCACAACATAGTCCCACAGTTGCCTTGACGAGGGATGCCAGACTTGCTTTGAAACTTTGCTAAAAGCACTGCGACAATGAGCGCAACTGCTAATGTGCTTCCGCTCCTCGTCAGTCCAGTTCCATCGCAAAGAGGCTTCATAAATCCGACCGATAGATAGGCACTCTACCGTAAGAGTGAGAGTTGCTGACACCAAAGCCTCCAATTCCTTCCTTTTCTCTTCACCCCACCATGCAACCCAAGACCTAACTATTTCATCGTCCGCTCCTAAATCCTTAAAAACCTCTGCCATTCGCTCTACAGCCCTCTGTTCTATGAGGGCAATCAGAAGTGGCTTGCATCCGATTGCATTAGCGATTTCTTCTTGGGTGAACCCGTCCACAAACCTAAGATGCAAGATCTCCCTTTCATCATCAGGGAGGGTTTTGATGGACTCATCCATACGCACCTTTGCCTCTTGTGGAGGCTCTTTTGGCTCTACTGGTGAAAGCGTTTTAGGCGGTTGCCATTTCCATCCCTCTGGTTTTGCCGCAACTAAGATTTCTCGCCATCTCTCCAGTTTATCCTTCATAGTCGTTCACCTTTCTTGTTTGGTAGCAAGTGACGGGACTTTCTCTTTTCACTTGCCCCATTAAGTATTACGCACCAGGATCGCAGAATTTTCCTTAACTAAGCATTTCCCTAAGCCGTTCCAAGTCCTTTCCTAATTTCCTGTGGACTGTGGCTAAAGGCATTCCCAACTCCTCTGCTATTTCTTCTATTGCCAAATCACCCCAAAACCTTTGTTGCACAATGGTGCGAGATGGTTCTGAGAGTCTACGCACGGCATCGCGAATGATAACTATTCTCTCTATGTCAATCTCATCGGCAGCAAACTCCAAGGGGTCTGGCACCTCTTCTTCCTCTTCTTCCATGATTTCTGCTTGTAGATCGCTCAAAAGGACTTCTTGCCCAAAGTGCCCAGAGCGGAAGTGGTCTCGCAACGCATTTTCAACGATTCTGAACAGCCAAGGTTGAAGAGGTCCTTTATGAGGGTCATAGCGTGTGGATGGGCGGTGCTTCGTTTCAAAGACCTTAATGCCAGCATCTTGCAGGATATCTTCAACATCCTGCGGATTGGACACTTTACGGGCAACATATCTCATCATCCTGCTTCTCCACCGACATTCCCACAGTTCATTAAACGCCTCGTTATCACACCCATAAAACTCCACCATCAATTGCTCATCCGACTTGCCTTCATATCTCGCTCCGTGTTGGCATCTCATCCCATTTGCACCCCCACGAATATCTCCTTTATGCCTCCAAATCCGTCCCTACCCCACTGCCGTGAAAAATTTGCCACGGCTTCTGCGTAATGGAAACTGGGAGGTGAACAAGATGGCAGTGATGTTGGATAGCCTTCCGCTTTCGGAACACGCCCGACAAAGGATGCACCAAAGAGCGATTAAACCGTGGATGGTTGAGGTTGCCTTAGGCTTTGGTGAGAGATTGCACGACGGTAATGGTTGCATTCGGCACATCGTTACCGACAGGGTCTTAGAAAACACGCCTTATGAGCAGTTCAAGGAGAAACTTCGCGGGCTTTGCGTGGTTGTCAGCATCGCTGATGGAACGATAGTCACCGTTGAATGGCTTTACAAACTTCGCTGCAAGGCACCGAAGCGATTTTCAGCACGGCGCTCTGTGAAAAATTTCCGCTGGTTTTAGCGTAAAGAGATAATGGGGGAGAAAACTCCCCCTGAAAAACACAAAAGCAAGGAGGTAAGAAGTCAACCATGGGAAAGGCAAGTGAATGGTTGAAAAGCCTGAAAATCGAAGAGCCTCAAGTAACCGGGCAAATCTTCACCGTGTTCCCGCTCACCGTCTCGGAAACGAACGGTCGTGATTACTTGACCTTGGAGGAAGCATCTCGCCAGGGTCTTGTCTTCATCCCAGAATCCGGTAGTGTTCAAGAAGCCGTAATTGTCGTTAAAGGTGAAAAGCCCGTGCTGGTCGTGGAAGGCGAGGTCATCGTTGGCGGTTGGCAGAACCGGACAATCAACATCTCTTTGCTTTTGGAGGCAGGGAAAGAGCATCGTATCCCGGTAAGTTGCATTGAACGAGGAAGATGGAGCCCGAGGCGAGTTTATCGCCTCTCAGTTCCGACAGTGGATGAGGAATTTGGAAGGGTCGCATTTAGTGTTGCAGAATACGCTGTCCATTCAAGGTTAAGGCGAAAGAAAACGGAAAGTGCGACCATGCAATTCCTGATAACCAATAGACCGATCTCCGACCAAAGGGAAGTTTGGCGGGAAGTTAGTGAGGAGTTGGCGGCTGCTGAAGTCCGCTCTGAAACTGAAGATGCAACCGCCTTTTACGAACACCATCGTGCTTCCATCGATGATTTGCTCAAGCCAATCGTAACCGTTGAGAACCAAGTTGGTGTAATTGTTGGAATTGGGCGGTCCATAGTCGGGCTTGAAGTTTTTGACCACCCTGAGACATGGCGGATTTTGGGCAGTAAAGTCCTGTATGGATATGCAGCGGAAGCATTGGAGTCCCTCTGGATGCGCAGGTTCTCTGGGTTGGTCAGTCACGATGAGGCAAAGGCTTTCCGCGATATGGTGGTAGCGGTGTTAGGAAGAGCAACCGTTAAACCAGCACCTGTAGGGATGGGCGAACATTACTTGTTTGACGGAACTGTGAACGGATTTGCTTTGGTTCACGGTGGTAAAGTCAGGCACTTGTTTGCCTTCCCTGAATCCCGCCGCTGGTAAGGGGCGGGGGGAGTAAATAAGGGGTGGTGTGCGTGACAAGCGCACACTGCCCCAAACTTTAAAGCAAGTAAACTTTTAAATTTGAGCACCAAAGCATTATGACTTCAAGTGAGAGTCGTTCTTTGTTCTCGTGTGTCGTTTATTCAACAGATGCCCTGCTATCTGTTGTGGTAATGTCTGGATAAAGTTATCAAGTAACTTGAACATAGACCTCAACCCTCAAACTTAAGTCACAACCTTAAGCCTTAACCTCAAACAAGAGAGGTCAAAATTTACTTTCTCCCTATCTCGTCTGGGCTTATCGTGAATGCTTTGCGGGATATTGCTATCTCAACTCTCAGTAACTCCAATATCTCTTTCGCTATTTCCTTCTTAGAGCGCTTAAAGTCAATAGGTAGGTTATTAGCATGAGCAAAGGCTCTCAAGAATGGTTTTGTGTGCCCCTCAACGAATTTGTGGATTGCTTCTTGGTTACCCTTTTCATATTCCTCACGCAACTGCTGCCACAGTGACCTCATCTCCTCTGGTGGAGGGAAGTTTTCAACAGATTTATGTGCTTTTTGCTTTCTTACTTGTTTTGGCGGTCTTTCCTCAAGCAGTTGAACAATGTGCTCTCTGAGGGAACTCAAGTCTTGTTCCAAGCGTTCCACAATCTCCAGCACCTTTGCTAATCTTTCCTTCACTTGAATCACTCCTCCAAGAATGTTTTGATTTCACTCCAAAGGCGTCTTATGATTTGCTCAAGTTCTGAGGGTAGTCTCCCTCCTCTTTGAATGCTCCGTTTGATGTCCACTCTATCGGGGACGAAAGTGCTTAAAGGTTTGATGTCCAATCCTTTCAACTGCTTCCATTTGTCGCACTCCTTTTCCACTAAACTCCAAAAGAATCTTGTCTCTTTTGTGTAACTGCCCATGTATGGACGGGCACGGTTCATGAAAACGGCTACTTTGGGTAAGGGGTGAGGATGCAAAATCATGATGAGTCCATCAAGAAGAATGTTAAGCCCTCTATCAGCAAAAACATCTGGATTCACTGGAACAAGTATCAAGTCACAGTTAGTCATGATTGAATAAGAAAGATAAGAAAAAGACGGAGGACAATCAAAGAAGCAATATCTGAAAGAAGGTAGAAAATTCGCTCTTGACAGTTTACGAAGAAATGATGGCACAAAACCTTGCATAACTTCTCGGTTAAATACCTCAAGAATCGTCCAATAAAGGTCTGGAGTGGAAGGGATGAACCATAAGGTATTTGTGTGCTTATAGACAGTATATCTATCAATTGGAAAATCAAACCTTCTTGAAGCATCAGTAAATTTGTCAATAGCATCAAATAATGTTTTCTTCTTTTCTTTATGCTGCTCGAACCATTTCTTGAAGTCCTCACTGACCCACTGACCTGTTTCCTCTGCCAATTCTATGGCGGTTGTGAGGCTCATCTGGGCATCGGCATCTACGACCAGAACATTGTCTTCCTGAGAAGCGATTTTGGCTAAAAGCCAAGTGAGAGTAGTTTTGCCAACTCCACCTTTGAAGTTGACTGTTGCGATGATGTATGTGCGCTCAACAGGCATACACAGCCCTCCTTTAAGTTGACTGTTTCTTCACACTCTTCGCCTTCAGCAGCCTATCCTTCACCAACTGGGCAACAGCACGGTAAACTTCCAACCTCTCCTCATCAGTTAAGCCCAGCACATCAAAAATCACAGCGTCCAATTCAAAGCGGTCGGGCGAGGCTCGCTGAACCTGCTCCAAAGTCAACGCCTCAGGCGTCACCTGCTCGTAAGGATGCTCAGGATGATCGCAACGCCGCTTCCGACACAACTCAAAGCCCAACTCCTCAAAGATGCTGCGGATGGGACGCTGGGCCAAAAGTTCAAAGGCATTGAGCAATCGTCTATATCTCTCCTCAGACAAAAAGATAGTTGGGTTCGGGACAAGCAAACCGTTAATTTCTGGACCGTAAAGGTATGCAACACCTATCCCGTAGGTTTTGCGGGCAATCACATCGGCGATAAGTGCAGTTAGCGTGGAGTTGAGGAGGGCTACAACGACGGTCTTCTGTTCAGGTTCCTGCAAGTAGCCGACGAAAAAGACGTCGCAAACGAGAAAATCGCCTCCTTCCAGAAAGACAAAGCGGTCACCCCAAAAGCGGTTGGCAATGAAGTGAGGTGGTTGTTGAACTGGCAGCGAATACCAGGGTTCTCGCCCCTTCAGACTTGGCACCTGTGGCAGGAGGCATTCCCCACCGTGTTTGAGTTGGACCTTCTTGCGAGCATGTGCCTTCACATAAGCAAGGGCTTGCTTGTAACCTCGTTTGTTCAAATCTTGCTGGGTCAGCGGGCAACAAAAGACGCAGTAGCGGAAGCGCTCAGGATCTGGTCGCACAGAAGGGGTTTCCTTAAGCGAAAAAAGCATTGGCTTCAAAAATATGGCTTCCAATTTGCCTTCCCAGCCGAAGCCGTTTTTTACCTCCACAACCGCTTCAGGATCCATCTGCGCCAGTTCAACGATATCCTTCACGCTCATCCCGACGGGCTGAAGGTAGAAAAACTCGTTGGCACCTGTTGTAAAGCCACGACGCACTTCGGCGATTTCGCCGAGTGGGACGAGTTTGCCCTTACCCTTTTCCAAGATGGTGAAGAAAATGTCGGGCGCTCGCAAATATTTACCGCCCAGTTTGTTTCCCACATATCTTTGCGTTGACCAGTCATCAACCAAACTTATGTTTTGCTTATCTTCCTGCTCCTCAATCCCCTCAAGATACAACTCCCTTTGCGTTTTGGGAGTCACACGATACTCATGCTCTTGTTTCCTCTCAGTTGCTTCGTAGATTTCTTCCAAGGCTACCCCCATTAAGTCTGGCATTAACTCTTCATAGGGAACCCTAAAGGCAACAAACCGAACAATGTTTTCCCCAACATCCTCACCTTCTTTAGGTCTGACTGCAAGGGTGATGACAGTATTGATGTCACTGCCTGCAAATGTTCGTTTCTTGAGGTTATCAATAGTCATGAGCCATCGGGTTTTTGTCAGGAAGAACTTTTGAACCTCACTACCGTAGTCCACATCCAACCACGCATTAGAGGTCACAAAGCAGAGGACACCACCTTGTTTGAGCAATGAAATGCCAACAAAGAAGAAAGGCACATAAAGGTCAGCCCGTCCAGGAACTTCAACTTGGTTGTCCCAAAGATAATTGATATTTCGCTGAATTGCTGCTTTATAGTTCTGTGGGCTCAAAGGAGTTGGTGGTTTAATCTTTTCCTGACGAACATAAGGTGGGTTGGCAAGAACAATGTCAAAGCCTGGTTCACCACTGTCAGGGAAGAAGACCTCAGGGAAAGCAACCTCCCAGAAGAACAAAGGAATGGGTTCACCCCTCTCCAATCTTTCTTTTTGACCTCTCACTAACTTGATGAACTCTCCCAACATCTGCTGCCTTTGGGGATTATCAGTTCCCTGCATTTCTCTTTCCATCTTTCTCAGGTAGTGGTCAAGGATTTCAGCAACAATTTTTCTTTCCTCTGCAAGAACTTCTTGCTCCTTTTTAGCGAGATAAGTTGGAGGCGTTTTTTCCAATTCTTTCTTCATAGCAATTAGTTTCTTTAGGGTTCTATGAATGGGCAGTTCAAAATGATTTCGTTCCTTCCTAAGGATTATGGGAAGCGAGGTGTAAGGGACTTCTTGGATGATGCTATCTCCAAACCTGATTCGGAAATTAAGGTTCGGTAGAATGGGTTCACCACTGCGAGGTGGATTCCCATCAGGCAGTTCAACCAACAAGGAAAGGAACAACCTCAACTCACAAACCCTCACAGCCCAATCCTTAACATCTACTCCGTAAAGGTTGTTGAGGATAAGTTGCTTTTTGAGTTCGTAACGGTCGTGGCGCTTCTTACCCAATGAAGTAGCCAACGCATCCAGTAAATCGCATAAGACATTCAAAGCACCAACAAGGAAGGAACCTGAACCGACAGCAGGGTCTACAATCTTGCATTCTCTCAATGCCTTCTCAATTGCCTTTCGTTCATCAATGCTAAAAGGTTTTAGTGTTTCTTCAGTTGGCGAGAAAACAAACTCCAAAACTTTGTCCCTGGATAGCCCTAACCTTTCATGCAAGTATTCAGCAATGCTAAGGCGACACATCAGGTCAACCTCAAGGCGTGGGGTATAGAAAATACCTGCTTTGCCCCTCTCCTCTTCGGCAATAAGGCTCTCATAGACCTTGCCAAGCATTTCAGGGTCAACTGCCATTTCCTCGTCAAAGGGACGGCTCTCATCGACAGTGAAGTTGTATCTCTCCAGAAGTTTTGGTTCTCTATCTGGGTCGTAGCCAAAAAGAAGGTCTGAGAAAACATCATCTGGGACTTCATAACCAAAAGTGTCTGGCTCAAGTTCAGCAAACAATCCACCGTTGAGGTAAGGGACAGTTTGAAAAGAGTGGCGAACCTCGTCAGGGATAGGGGCAGAAGCAAGTCTTCCTAATGCCATATTGAAAGCATCCCGAAACAGGATGGTCAGCCATTGATGAAAAGAAGTTTCTTTTGTTTTGTTTTGTTGATACTGTTTCCACAGCCATCTCATGTAGCGGCGAATTGGTCTCCCGCTACTATCCACTAACCATCCCTTTCGCGCAAGGAAATAACAAACCATGAGGCGATTGAGAAGCAATTGAGCATAGGCAAAACGGTTGGAACGACGCAGATTGGCATCAGTAGGTTCTTTCTTAGTGGATCTTAGCCTATCTATCATCCCATTGAGGGCATCCCTGTAGTCATTGAAGAACTTCTCAGTTACCCGTTCAATGTTGAAAGCACTTTCATGCCTTTCCCAAATTGCTTGAGGGTCTAAGGGAGGGTTGGCTATCTCTTGAAGGATTTCCAAGTCAGTGTAGAATGGTTCTTCACGGAGGACACGCAAAGTCCTCAAATGAAGGAAAACCCGCTCTTGCTCCCTTCTTCTCAGCAACCTTTGGGGCGAAACAAATGCTAACTCACGGTAAGGTCTTTGGGGAAGGGTGAACACGAAAAGGTTGTTCCCCTGAGGAAACCTTCGGTAGAAGGGTTCAAGGATACGCCTGAAATCTGTTCGCCTTAATTTATCGGTTTTCAACTCAATATGATAAATGCGAAACCGTGAAGGTGTGGGGACTTCTCCCTCAAATAGTTGAGGCTGTCTGCAGTCAGAGATAAGGTGACAGGAATGAATAATACGCTTGGCACTCTCAGGAAGTTGGTCTATTTCGGAGACTTGGAGCGGGTCTATTGTTGGATATCTAAGGGCTTCGAAAAACCTCTTAGCACCACCTAAGTCCGTGTAGCTCTCAAGTGCCTTCTGAATATCCCTAAGTGTCATTTCCCCACACCTCCTCAGACTACATACACCCAAGCAATGCATTCAAAGTCCTCTTCCTTCACTTCCTCAACAGGTGGTCTCTCCACACTTGGATGAGGATGCTGTTGCATGAACTCCACTAACTTGTCCATAAACTCCTCAACTGTCCACCTGCTTCTCTCCCGCCACAATTTACGCAAATCACTGAGAGCCTTATCCGTCAGAGGCTGTTCAAAGTAAGCAAGGAGAGAATTTCTCTTCGCTGAAGGCGGTAAAGCGTGAAGCCAGTTAACAACTTGACTTTGGGTTCCTTCAAGGGATGGTCTATGGTGAACGAGTTGACGGTGCCTATTAAAGATGTCCCTTCTCAATCTTTCCAAATAGGGTCTTGGGTCAAAATCCTCAGGCAGTGGGACAGGGCTTTCATCCTCTTTTGAACGGATGAACTTAATTGCATCCAGTTTAGTTCGGATAATGGTCTTCTTATCTGCCTCAGCAAGTTCAAACAACCAAAAATGTTGTTTAGTCTTCTTGTTTCTGAAAGCAGCAAAGAAACCTTTAACACCCTCTTTGCCCTTCTTTGCCGTCCCAACCCCTAAAGGAATTTGCTGCATCCTTTCCTCTCCCAGTCGCCTCAAGAAGTCCATCAAATCTTGGAAGATGAACTCACCAACTATTACCTCACTTTCCTTTTCCAATTCATCAATGACTTCAGGTTCTTCTTTCGCTATCCTGCGGATAGTGTTGAAGTCTTGTGGGTTAGGTTTTTCGCCTAAAACCGATGCGTCCAGACCAACTGCACGGTTAATAGCGTCAAGTTTGCTGTAAAGTCTTCCCATCAACCCTAAAAGCCTTTCAAGGGCATCTTCAGGGAAGAAGTTGTAAACATGGACGGTATCATGAGGCGAACCGATTCTGTCTAATCTCCCAATCCTCTGAACTATCCTAACAGGGTTCCAGTGAAGGTCGTAGTTGACAATGATGTTCGCATCCTGAAGGTTCTGTCCCTCGCTTAGGACATCAGTGCTGATGAGAAGTTGGATTTCCCTTTCAGGCTGAACGGGAACTTTGTTGGCTTTGGGAGCAAACCTATAAATCCTATCTCTCCTCTCCTCCGGAGTAACATCACTGTCAATAATGCTCATCCTCTCTGGACTTAGCCCTGCTTGTTGGATAAATTCCATGTCGCCCCTCAATTGTCGATAAAGATAGCGGGCTGTGTCCTTAAAGTAACTAAACACCACGACCTTCTTCCCTCTCAATTCACTGCTAAGAAGTCTTTTCAAGGTGTTAAGTTTGTCGTCCTGTTCTGGAGTAATTTTCGCAAGATCCTCTAAAACGCCGTCCAACCTCTCAATATCTTCCTGCACAGCCCTCTCAATCTCTTCAAGGTCATACTCTTCCACATTGAGTGTGGGAAGCGAGTTCAGGATAACTGTCAAGTCGGGGACATCTTCCGCTTGCTCGTCTATGTCCTCTATCCGCATCCATTTTCTGTAGGACTTACTGTCCAGAAGTTTTCCGTGTTCTCTCAAGACCTCAAGGAACCTTTTTTGAAAGTCCCTTTGCCTTCCCAGAGAGATTCTGAGGGCATGGACGGATGATTCTAACCTCTTGAGGTAAAGGACACGCATAATATGAGCCAAGGAAACTTGTCTCCCTAATTCCCAAGACAACTTCTGTGCTGCATTCTCATCCCAGCCCAATTCAACCAGTCTTTCTTTGAGGGAGGGTTCTCCCTCCCACTCACCTTTAAACAAAGCCAATTGAAGAAGATGCCTTGCCTTGCGAGTCCTCACAATTTCCTTGCGATACATGTCAAGGCAGTAGGGAGCGAGGTTAAGGTTTTCTATGGCTTCAGCAACCTTGTCGTAGAGGGCTTGACCGTAACTTTTCTCAAGGCTGTAGTGGACAGTGTGAAGTTCTCTATCAGGGAACTTTATAGGCTGCCCATCTATCTCCGCATTGGGGTAGTTCTTTCGAATGAACTGGCGGCTCCTTCTCACTGCTATCGCTTCCAGAACCTCATACAGAGTCTCTTTGTTAAACTCAGCCTGCTCAAAGTATTTCCTCAGGTTTCCGATGCCAACCGAGAGGAAATAGTCTTCTTGGTCGCGGGTGATGAACCGTAATTGGTGGTAGAGGTCAAAGACACTGTTGTTTATTGGGGTGGCAGTCAGCAAAATCAGTTTCTTCTCACTGTCCCTTTCAAGCAACTTGAACAGATTACTCCAACGGTTGGTATCAGGGTTACGGAAATTATGGCTTTCATCTACCACAATGACTTTGTAGTTCATGTATCTCTCTATTGGGAAATTCCCCCTGCTGACCCTTTCCATTGACTCTATGTCAGCACGGATACCGTATTGCCTTAAAAGAGGATCCCAAAGGGTGTCTTTAAGCGCAGCAGGGCAGATGATAAGAGTTGGTAGGCGCTCCTTGTATGCGTAGTCGTCTAAAAGTCTCATGGCAAGGTAAGTTTTCCCTAAGCCTACTGAGTCAGCAATGAGGACACCACCATAGTTTTCCAGAATCTCTTTGGCAGCCAAATAGCCATCCCTTTGAAAATCAGCAAGAGCAATGGGAGAGGGTTTGCCATCTTCTTTCAAGTCCTTCTCAGGGAAGCGGTCTTTAAAGTATTCGTAAAGGACTTTGATGTAAATTTCATAAGGGATGTAAGTGTGGGCAAACCTTGAGAGCATTTCCAAAATCTCCTGCTTGTAATCGTCGCTTTCTTTCCATAGGGTCTCAAACCAGTTCTTCAACTCATTGACGGCAGAAGGCTGCATGAGAACAGCATTGAGTTCCAAATTGGTGGTCAGTCCGGCACCTGTGAAGTTGGAAGAACCGACAAAACCAACTGCCCCTGCTGGGGAAATCCCTTCTCCTTCCAAAAGGTATGCTTTTCCATGCAAGAAGCCTTTCCTGTAAACCCTAATCTCAACAAAGTCTTGTCCTAGGACATTTGTCCATTTTTGGATTTCCTGAGGTCTTTCTTTACCCTCCGAAAGTGCCTGCTGAACTTCATCAAAGAGTTTATTGGTCAGGACAAAAGATTGCTCTTGCTCCTTCCCAACCAAAATGCGGAGTTTGGAAACCTTGTGCAAAGTTCTTTCTAAGACCTTAAAAGCCCCCAAGTTCAGGTAAGCAGTGGCGACAGAGAGAGAAGCGTGTGGGCAATTACCTAAAAGGTAGACAATCGCCTCTCCCAATCTCCATTGGGTCACTCTTCCATTATCCACCAAGTCTCCCAACGATTTTGACAACGCCACTTCACTTCCACCCTCCTCATTCGTTGTCTTCCCTTTCAGTCTCGTTGAATTATAACAGCAGGATTGAAGGTGTCAAGGATTTGGTTCTTCACTTGCTTCGTCACAGTTGCGCCATTAAGAGGTTGAGGCAGACAGGAAACCCGAAGGCACTTCAGTGGATGAATCAACTATTTTCCTTTAGCAGTGACATAATAAAAGATTTATCTGTTTAAGTAGTTTCCTTTCTCCAATTAGAATTCTAACATCTTGTCATTTTTAGATTGATTATATTCAAATCAAGCATGAGTTGTTAATAGGACATAAATGTGTTTTTATTCATGATATCCTATTTTGCTTGAATAAGCAATAAAACAAGAATGGTGATACCTGTGGTGGAAGTAATGGAAAAGATTAGACAGAGAGTAAGTAGTCTTAAAAGTCTTTTTATTTCTTTGTCTTGAGTAGCCATATGTTGCAGTAATTGTTCATTTTGTCTCAACAATGTATTCATTTGGTTCTCAAAATTGGTCTGTAAGTCCGCCAGTGAATTCGCAGCGTCCGAAAGGGCTTTTTGGGCTTCTCCGATCGCTGCTGTAAGTTGTGTTTGCAGGCCTTGATAGGCTTGTTGAAGGGTTTGCCGAACACGCTCACCAAAGTCATTGACTGCTTGAGTAAGTTTGGATGACAAATCTTGAGCATTCCTACTCAACTCCTCGACACGGTGGGAGAGGGCTTCTGTCACCTTCTTCAGAGGTTCCTGAACTTCCTCCATCGCCTTTCGGCTTCGCTCTAAGAGGTTGGCTGCTTCATTTAATCGTTGTCTTACCTCCTCCACATTGTCCGCAATGTTTTTTGCCCTTGCTATTTCCTCTGCTAACTGACGAATTGCTGCTTCAGCCTGCAACACTTCTTGCCTTAACTCGCTCATCTTCCTTATCCCTCCTTGCTTGCAAAGTAGTAAGGATACCCTCAACCAAGGCAAAGAGTGCCTTACTGTAAGCGCGGCTATACGGTGACGCTTCAGCATAACAAAGGCGTGCTATCTCCCGTGAGCGGTCGCCATCTAATATGGCTTCCAACACCTTATCCAGTTTGCCAGGAAATCTGGCTTTCACCTTAGCTACCAAATTCTTGGCAACATTGAAGCGATCAATGTCTGGGTAGTTTTCTTGCAGGACGATGAACGCACCACTTATGTCTCGCAAACCTTCGTCACCATAGTGAAGCCGACAAAAACCTGTCAATAGTAGCAAGCCAGGATGTTCTGGGAATTCTTCCAACTGCCTTCTGCAAGCGCCGAATAGTTTGACTATTCCATCCACTCCTTCGGCTTTGTCAATGAGGGTAAACCATTCTCGTGGCAATATGCGTCTCGTCAATTCTTTAACAGGCTGTGTGAATTCCGATTCTTCCATGTAAGCCATCAATTGCTCCCGAAACTTTTTGGGGTCACGGGCAGCCTGCAGCATCTCCCACATCGCTCGTCGTCTTCGCCTCTCAATGTGGTCGTAAACGAATTCCACGATTTGATGGGCATAAAGCCTAACCGCTTCATCGTAATTTCGCGGAGATGTCCTCGGAAGATAGCGTCTTATTTCTCCCTCTGTTGCGTAGCGACTCAAGTATTCCCTGAAGCGTTCTTGCAATGTTTGGATGGAATGGCGGATAAGGTGGACAATAAACTTGTGCCCTGTGTAGTCTTTTTCGTAATCCTCAACCGCACCCACTACTAACAAGCGATAAATTGCCTTTTCCAATGCTTGTTGTTTGCGCTCGGATAAGTCCCCTTCGCCTTTGACAAGATTGTCGGGTAGAAAATCAAAGGGAATTTCTACCCGCTTTCGATCGCCCTCACGAGCGGACAACTGCTGCGCCAGCGTTTGCCAAACATAATCCACTATGGCTTTGTCAGAACCCTTTCCGAGGAAACTGTTGCGCAAAAACCATGTGTTGCGAAGGGCATCGCTTTGCTGGTTTTTGGGTATTTGCCCCACCAGTTCGCTGGTCTTTTCAATCGGCACCCGCAAGGGATCAAGAATTTCATCGGCTAACCCAGGTTGATCGTCAGTGAAAATGATTATACAACGGCTATTGGTTCCGTCTCGCCCAGCCCGACCTGCCTGTTGATAAAATTCCTCCAACGAACGAGGTAACATCGCATGGATAGTAAAACGGATGTCAGGTTTATCTATCCCCATCCCGAAAGAATGCGTGCAGACAAAAATAGGTGTTTCATTCCGCTTGAATTGCTGTTGCAATTTTATCTTCCACAACTCCCAATCGCGGTCATTCCCTTTAAACCAGTAAGGCTTGCTACCGCTGTAAAGGTCAATCTTTCCCCTCAACTCAGGGAAGGCATCCAATAAGGCATTGCGCAAATGAGCCGCACCCAATTGGCGGTCGTTAACGAAATAGGTGAAAATTAACCCGCTTGGTAAATCGTTTAATGGTTGTCCTGGTCGGTAGCCTAAAAGGTCTTTCAAAAGCGACTTCAGGCGGCTGAAGCGATCCTCAACAGGCACTTTGTAGACCTCAAAATTTAACTCAGGACGATCGAAACTTTCTGGCACTACTGTCGCATCAGGATCAGAGATACCTAATTCTCGCAATATATCTGTCAATACATTTTGCGAGGCTGTTCCTGTCAGGGCAATAAACACAGGCGAATGCCCTTGATGCTTACAAAGATTTTTCACTAACCGCCCTAAGTTGAGGTAGGCAGGACGAAAGTCGTGCCCCCATTCACTAACGCAGTGGGCTTCATCAACGACACAATAAGGGATAGGTTGATTACCCACAAAAGTTTTGACCTGGTCACGAAATTCTGGTATCTGAAATCGCTCTGGGGAAATGAAAACGAAAAAGCGAAGACCTTATTCAATGGCGCGATAACCCTCTTCTTTAAGGCGATTCTCCTCATCAGGAGTTACTTCGGCATGGCTCATGATAGCAGTGGAGCGATGAATGCCCATAGCGTCAAGGTTATCTTGCTGATCCCACATTAGGGAGCGTAAGGGTTGGACGACGATGGTAAAACCCGGCTGGAGTAAAGAAGCCATCTGGTAGCAAAGGGATTTACCCGCTGCAGTTGGCAGCAAACCGACGACAGGCTTAAGTTGCAGCGATCTAATAATAATCGCCATTTGTCCCTCCCGAAACTGCACCTTACGAAATAGGTTCTGAAGGAAATAAGTCAACGCTTGCTCCAAATCGCTACGATCAACCTCATTGGGAATGGAGCGGGGCAAAGCCCCTGTCAGAAGGGCATCTTCGTATTCGCTGAAAACGAAAGTCGGTGCTACCAACTTTGGAGTTTGGGTAGGTAAATACTCCCATGCTTGGGCTGAGGGTAACAGGAAGTAAACCACATCAGCATCGGTCTCACTATCAACCAAAACAGGTCTACCAAAGTGCCGTAATCCGTAAAGCTTTTCCAGTTGTGTCAGGCATTCGTTAACACAATCCAGAACAGGTTGCAAGTTTAGTTTCTGCGGATTAGCGATGCTAACAGCAGCTGTGCCGTAAGCATGAAGCCATCGGGCAAGAAGAACAAGAAGTTGTGCTTCGGCGACAGGGAGCAAAACCAAATCCATAAGAGCCTGCCGACTCTCTTCGGGAAGTTTTTCACGAATATCTTTTGCCGCTTGTAGAACTTCATCGGTGACAGCGGCGCAAAGCATTCGCACTAATTCGCCTACTTTCTCCTTCCATAGGCTTCTCTCCCTGACATTAAGCCTCCAAACTTCCCAGCCGTTACTTTTCAGTAATCCATCCCTTTGAGCATCTAACGCTCGCTGCCCACTGCCTTGATGGGAGGTGTCATCAATTTCCACCACAATCCTCAGCCACTTATCTTCCACAAGATTGGGAACTTCCAGCGCAAAATCAACCCGTTGGTCACTGGCAATGATTTGCATTTCTTCCCTCGGACGAGTTAAACGCACCATTGTGATTATTAACCGCTGTGGAGCGAGAAAGAGGGAAAGGCGAGGATCGGGACAACTGCGGCAGACCATCTCATAAAACTCTCCTTCAGCTGGAGTGCAAAGGGAGAAGTAACGCTCCAACAAACTTTCCACTTCATCGTCTTGAAGAAGCAACTCGGCAAAGAAACATGCTTTAAGGAGATTGGATAAATTCTTTTGGCGACTTGTGGCACGGAAGGTAAACGCACCTGCTTTTTGCTTTTCATCGTATTTGATCAGACCTGCTTGGGACGCTTGTTTCAGCAAAAACCTTTCTAAGTCCAGACTGCAGGGCGCAGGGAAGCCTCTCTGAGCAATCTTTGCCAACACCGCCCCTGCAAATCTGGCTTCATCATCGGCAGTGCTTGTTGTAATGTCTAAAGTGCATCCCCATCGCAGACGAACCAATCGCTTGAGGACGGATGAGTGGAAAGGAGAGAGAAGGTTCGCTACTGAATCGTCCAAAAGACGCACTATACTATCCGCTGCGAAAGCCCCAACAGTGTAACGACTGTGCCAAGGACAGGTTTGGCTTACAGCCATCCCCCTTCACCTTCCGCCATTGTTCTCCTACTCACCAGCAAAAATTTTGCAGCAATAGAGGTGGATGGTGCAAGGTGATCAATCTCCCGTCGCATCTTTCAGATTATCTTGACCTTGACAAATTCGGTGGAAAAGAAATTTGACCGTAAGCACCCCTGTGCCAAGTTTTTGCCATCTGCCCTATCTATCTCCCAGTTACAGACAACGAGTATCTTGATGTTTGCTTCACATCAGGGCAAACTATTTATGCCCTTAAGCAACCGACGAGGTGATAGCGGTGCCGCTACGCCAAATCTCTTCTACTGCTTTGAGGGATTTGATTGACTACTACCGACAATGCCTCGCCTTAGAGCGGCAAGGGGAAGTGACTTTGAATGATTCCGAAATTTTCAGCGCTCCCAACCGATCACCTCGCTTCTACACCCTCAATCATTTGCCCGAAGATTGGCATACTTTGCTTTCCTCACCTCCTGCCATCCAAGCGTTAGAACACGCGAGAGGGCGAGCGGAGCAAGCCATCCTCTTCGTTCCAATTGTCCTCACCTTCCGTGAATGGCAAAACAGACGACGCTTATGGGAACCTGCTGCAGGCGTCTTTTGTGCTATACAAGGGCAACGCTTGCGACTTGACCCTTCAGACCTCTACCTCAGCCAATGGCTTACCGCTGAAATGACTCCCGATGAAGTTTCGGAACTGAAAGCGTCTCTGGAAACTTCTGCACGCCAATCTCCCCTCGATTTCTGCCAAGCAATCCAAAATTTGCTAACTCAAAAAGGCATTACCTTCGCTGTCCAAACCAACCTAGAAACCCTTGAACCTCCTGCCGCTGCTTTCAAGCCAAGTTTTTGGATCATCGGTGAACCCTCTTACGACCGCACCCTCCTTGAAGATTTAGAACGCCTTCTTTCCCTCAATCCCTCAGGCACTGCACTTGATTTCCTATTTCGCCCTCCATCAATGACGAAGCCATCCCTTGAAGATGTTTTGCTGGCACTATCAAACCCTATCGCTCCCACACTCAGCCAAGCCATAGCCCTCGCCCACGCAATGAGTCAACCTCTTACCGTCATAACAGGTCCGCCGGGAACTGGTAAAACGCGTCTCATCGTTGGGTTAATCATTCACGGCTTGTTGACAGGAAAATCAGTTCTGCTGGCAAGCCGGATTAACCGCGCCGTAGATGCAGCGGTTGAACTTGCCGAACGGCTGATGGGCAAAGGATGCCTTTTGCGCACAGGTAACGAACAAGTCCGCACTGAATTGGCTCAAACCCTTAGCGAACTTCTAGACCGAACTGAATGGACCAAGGACGGAGAATTGTTCGCATCTTTGCCCGAAATTCTGTGGCGTTTACCTTTTCCTTCAAAGCCACAGGGAAAACTTCAACTCATTGCCGCTCAATTGAAAGACCTTTGCCAGAACCTCAATAGGTTGGCTCGAAAACTTCGACCTTTTGGTCTGCGACCCGCTGAAGGTAAATGGAGACGATTTTGGTGGCAATTGCGATGGCAACTTTTTGCGGGAGAACGACGCTGGCGCGCTTTCCAAACCGCTTGGCAACAAGCCGAAACGCTTCTGGAGCAATTGGAGGGCGAATGGTTGCCTGAAGCCCGCCAAGTTCAATGCCTCTTTCTGTATCAGCGTTTGTCCGAATTGCTCCGTCGTGGGCGTGAAGCATTGCAAAACTTGCTGACCTCTTTAAATGACCGTCGGGCTCGTCCTAAAGCCTTTGAGAGTTTAATTCGCTTGGGCTTCCCTATTGCTGTCTCCACCCTTTCTGTTGGTCAAAACTTCCCACTTAGTGCGGGCATGGTGGATTTGCTTATCTTGGACGAAGCGTCCTCTTGCGACCCTGCTTCCATCCTACCTTTGCTCTATCGAGCCAAACGAGCCGTCATTGTCGGCGATCCCAGACAGTTAGACCATGTGACAAAAGAGCGTTGGAAAAATGTCAAACCAGTTCCTCAACTTCGGTCTGCGGGAGGTGAAACCGTTGAGGCATCCTTTGGAACTTCTGCTTTCAACCTCGTTCATAAACTTGTGGACGAGCAAACTTTCTGGTTGATTGACCATTTCCGTTGTCCTCCATCCATCATTGCTTTTTCCAACGAAGCCTTTTACGGAGGTCGTTTACGCATCCACACCATCGCCCACGAACCACAACCTGTCATCCTGCATCGTGTTAACGGTCCACACCTTGAGCGCCAAAACAGCCTCACCAATCCTGCTCAGTTGCAAGCTGCGTGGGATTGGCTGCTTTACTGGGCAGATCAGTATCCTGAAAGTTCTTTGGGCTTAGTAGCGCCTTATCGGGCTTTCATTGACGATGCGATGGAGCAGTTGCAATCTGACGAAAGGTTAGCACTTTTGCGAGAAAGATGGGAACGGGAGCAACTGATTATCGGCACAGCCCATCGATTTCAGGGGAGTGAAGTAGATTACCTTGTCTTCGCCACTGTCGCTGGCGACAACGCAACTGACCGACATCGCCGTTGGGTGGAGTTTCCTAATCTCTTCAATGTCGCCATCACTCGGGCGAGAAGACAATTGGTCATCTTGGTCAGTCCCGTTTTTGAGAAGCGGTTGGTGTTCACTCGAAGGTTGTTGAGGGCGACACCGGTGACTTTGAGGGAATTGCCTGAACTTAATCGCTCTTTCGCCCAACAAGTTTCCGATGAACTCAAGCGTTTGGGAATCTCACACCGTTTTGGCTGCAGTTTTCATGGAGACCTTGTTGATTTGTTGGATGAAAGTGAAGAACCGAGATGGTGTGCGATTCTTTGCAGTTGGGATGAAGCGAGTGTGATGACTTCTTTAGATTTCGTGGCTTTATGTGAGCGGAGGAAGATGCTTCAGCGGCACCGCTTGCAAGTTTACCTTATCTTCCCGCCCGATGTTGATAGGCTTTTAGCCACCTTGTTCCCTTTAAGCCGCTCTGATATTTCGCTGAATGTGCCTTAGACTTATCGGTGCGTTTTATCGTTCTTTGAACTTGCATCATCGCAAGTTTTTTGAGTCTGATTTGCCTGTGCGAATTTTGTGCTGATTGTGAAAGGGAAGGTGACAGGTGATGGCAGGGAGAAAACATCCTTTTATCCCTAAGTTCCACAGCGAGGATGAGGAAAGAGAATTCTGGGAGCAGGTTGATCTGGCTAAGTTCATAGAATGTCCTGCCGACGAAATCGTTTTGGAGTTGAGACCGAAAAGGAGAAGGCGAAAGAAAGTCACTTCAGAAGTATCGGAAGACGAGTCAAGGCTTCTTTTGGCTATCAAACTTTATGAACTTGGATGCCTCAGTCTTGGGCAATCTGCTAAGTTGGCTGGTTACTCAAAGCGTGCTTTCATAGAGTTGCTGGAAAAGTATGGTGTCCCTGTCGTTGCTTATTCGCCAAAGGAGTTGCGAGAAGAGGTTCATGAATGAAAAGACCACCGTTGGTGACAATTAGAGTAGGTTGACTTCCTAACATGTGGCAAAATTGTCGTAAGTTTGTAAGGAGGCATGTTCATCAGTCTGCACTTGCAGTGGAAGTGCAAACTTATGGCTCGAGTTCAACCGACGAAGTTGGTGAGAGTTGGATTGATTCTTGTTGAGGTGCTACCTTTGGTCACCTCGGCGCTTTCGCTGGAAGCATCTCAAGTGGTGCATTTGTAGTGCTTGGGAAAACTTTCGCTTCAGGTTTCAATGAGCAAATTAATGGGTTTGGGTAGAATGTCTTGTTCGTTGGGGGTGAGCAAGGATGACGGAAGCGTTGAAGGTGCTGGAAAAATTTCTCGGTTATCCGTTCCCTATCGCCTTCGTCCTGAAGACGGAGGTGCTGGAAGCGAAGACGCCAAAAGAACAAGTGGATGGGCTTATTCGGCTCGCTGAGACGGCGTTGCAATATGCCACCTTGATCGCTGTTAGCGATTACGCTTGCGCCGAATTCAAAGACGAGCGAGTTTCCTACCGCTTGGAGCGCCTTCGCCGTCCACTGACTTCCGACTTCGCCAATTTCCTTCGCATCGCCGTCCCTATCTTGCAAGAGCATGGTGCGCTTTTTGTGCCTGAACTTGCAGAGGCAATCAACGAGGCAACGCGAAAGCAAGTGCAAGCGGTGAGGATGGGCGAATGGGGCTTGGAAGAGCGAGAGATGCCACTTTTGGACGCCTTAGTCAACCTGCGCAACGCCGTCAGGCACGGAAGGTGGGTTGGACGATTTGAGGCTTTCATTGAGCATCATGCTCCCTTAGTTGCTGACTTCCTTCATCTCATGGCTTGGTGCGAGCGCTATCCTTTGCTTCGCCTTTTGAGTAGCGGTCAATGCCTTCGCTTGATGGGTGCGGAAACGACTTTCACTCCCGAACCCATTCCTGACGCGGCGTTAGAGGAACTGGCAAGGGCGCAACGGGCAGGCGAACTGACAGGTTTGCTCCTTGCTGACCCATCCCTTTCTCGCTTTCGGACGCTTTATCCTTTCCTGCTTTGGACAGATTGCCCACACTGCCAGCAAGAGCCACTTTTAGGCTTGACCGAAGAAGTCTTCTTGTTCAACGGTGAAGAAGGGAGGCGCTATGTCGCCTATCTCGGCGTCATGCATTCCCGTCCCATGTCCGAACCGAAGGAAAAGGTCAGCGAGATTTTTGAGGCGAAGTGGGTGCCACCTGAGACCGTGAAAGTGGAGCAAGTTACTTACCCTGTCCTTTATGAGCGGGCGAGGGCACAAAGTGAGTTGTGGCTTGCGGAAAACATCCGTGCACACCGTTACATCCCACAAGTTTACTTCCCACGCAAAGAGATGGAGGGCGAACTGGAGACTTACCTTAAGGGCAGCAAATCGGGCTTCTTGCTTTTGGGCGAATCGGGCATCGGCAAGACGAACTTGCTTTGCCACAAAGTGGATGAGTGGCGTGAGCGAGGCGAAATCGTCTTGTTCTATGCAGGGCATCAGTTAAATCCCGACGAACCGATGGAACAACGCTTGCTCAGCGATCTTTACCTTCAAGGCAAATTTATCCGCTTGTTGGACTTCGTCAGAAAAGAGGGGCGCAGGTTCATCGTCGTCGTGGATGGGGTGAACGAACATCCGCAGTCAGCAAAGTTGCTTAGATGCCTTTGCGAATTTGTTCAGCGCTATGGTCGCAACTTCCCGCTCAAGGTCATCCTTTCCGTCCGCTCCGTTTTCTTCACACGAATGCTTCAAGCACTTGGAGAGGGACGGAGTGAGGAGCAGTTGAAGAGCCTTGAGGCGGGATTGTTCCCTTCAACGATTTTCCAGACACACACCGTTGAACGAGAGGGGCGAAGGGAAGAGACACATCGCTTTGAGTTGGAAGCGGTGGATGAGGATGAGGTACGAGAGATTTACGAGAGTTATCGGGCTTTTGATGGCTACTGGACAGAGGAGGGGCAGTTGAGACGGTTTTGCCCTACGACGCCTTACGAAAGTTTGACGCCACAGGTGCGACAAGTGCTTCGGCATCCCTGGCTTTTGCGGATGGTCATGGAAGCCTACGACGGCAAACCCGTTCCTGAACGGTTATGGACGGGTGATATCTTGAATGCCTTTTGTGAGGCAAAGATATTTGGGCGAACTGATGAAGAACGGGAACGGTTCGCACCACGCAGTCAACTCGTCACCGAATTGGTCAGGTTGATGCGAAAGTTGAAGCGGGACAATTTCCTTCGGGATGAACTGCACGACTTTTCTGCGGAGTGGAGCAAGGCGTTGTTGGAACGAGAATTGACTCGCTCACCTTACCTGCAACTTTTGGACGAAGGAGTTTTGATGGAAACGCCGATAGCGGAAGAGTGGGGGCGCTTCCGACGCATTGTCGGTTACCAAGTGCGGTTCGCTTTTGAACCACTCTTTGAGTTTCTACTCTCCAACGAACTCCTTGCCGAAGGTGGCGGATGGAAAGGATTGACAGGCGAGAAGGTAGCGAAATGGCTAAGTGAAGGGAGAGATTTTAACCATCTAACAGGTGCGGTGACACTTTTGCTAACAGAAGCGGTTCAAAAGGGCAATCTGAGCCTTGTCGCAGAAACACTCAATGCTGCCGACATTGAGTTGGCAGAACCTGTTATCGTAGAAGTCCTGACAACTCTGGAAGGGCTGAAGGACGAACGCTTTGAACCATTGCTGGACGAACTGGCGAAAAAAGCGGATGGCGAAAAAGCACTAAGGGTGTTCGTCAAAGCTTCTTACCAATTCGACATTAAACAACGCCTTCGCCCAGCACTCGCTTGCACGGAGCGAGCGGAGCAGTTAGCAAGGTATCTCGTAGAAGAAGAGGGGCAGAGGGAGTTAGCGAATTATCTGGCAGATGCGTTGACGAACAAGGGCGTTGCGCTTTGGGCTTTGGGTCGCCTTAAAGAAGCCATTGATTGCTGCGATGAAGCCATCGGGATTTACAGGCGCTTGGTCGAAGTTGAGGGGCGGAAGGAGTTGGAAAATGATTTGGCGAGGGTGCTGATGAACAAGGGCGTTGCGCTTCGGGCTTTGGGTCGCCTTAATGAAGCGCTTCAGTGTTACGACGAAGGTATCGGATTATGGGAAATGATGATGGCGGAAGGAAAAGTTCATGTAGCACCTTCGCTTATCAAGGGATTGGGCATTCGGTTTGAATTGAAGCGACAGATGAGAGATTGGGATGGGGCTGCCGATGATGTGCGAAAGGCGCTGGCTTGCGTGACGCCTTTCCTTTCATCTGGCTCACTCACAGAAGCATTGGCAATGGAGTTTGGTGGTTTCCTTTGGAGGCTTCGCCAACTGACAGAAGAGGAATGGACGGCATTGGCTTCCGCATTGGGCGAGAATGCTGAGTTGGTGAGGCAATTGATGCGGTCGTGGAGCAAGGACGCTGGAGTTTAGTCGCCTTCTCCTGTTCGTAAACTGACCGAACATGCCACTGGCTATAGCCAGTGGTTGATGACAAGTTTCCTTAGCGCCGAGTTCATTCGGCGTCAAATTGCTGAGGAGGGAAGGGCGATGGTTGTGGATGCGGAAATTTCGCTGGTGCAGTTCGTCTATCCCTTTTTGTTTGAGGCAAAGACTTTGGAACGGCGCAAAGAGGCGGTCTCAGAAGCCCAATGGAAGGGACGGGACAGTTCTTTGCCTGTCTGGCAAAAAGGGCGCTTCCCAAGAGAGGATTTGCTGGCGCATGTTGAACGCTACCTGAACCCACCAGAGGACACCACACCGACGGCTCTGCTTTGGACGATGGAAAACAACGCCTTGCAATCTCCATCGGGATTAGGTGGAAGTGCCAGTTGGTTTCTGACGCTTCACCGAAAAGAAATCCCGTTTCAGTTGACCGATGTGCAGTTGAGCCTGTTTCGTGTCGGCGTCGGGTTTCTTACTGTCTCCGCCAAACCCAAGAGCCAAGAGATTGCCGACTGGCTGGACTTTTTGCACTACTTTCGTTTCATTCGTGGGCAACGAGGCGTCGGGTTGCGGATGGAACGACGGACGGGCAAAGACCAAGTTAGCCCATTCTTCCCGCAACCTGCAGGTGGCACAGAGAAGCATCCCGACGGGAAAGGACAGTTTTCGGAAATCGTCAGCGCCATTTTGAACACGGCAAAAATTGAAGGCGACAAGAAAGAAGCGGAATGGTGGCAGGAAGTTTTCGTGCCAGGGCAACTCATCCCTTTCGCCACGCTCTATGTGGACGGTCAAGACCTAACTGAAAGAGAAATTGCCGAGTTGCTCTATCGGGTGCGCAACTTCTTCCCATCCGAACGAGTCATCCAACCTGCTCCTGAGGATTTGCGCCTTGACCATCCGTCTTTGCTGGCTTATGCTGAAAGGATGTGGTTCGTTTTCTCGCTGGAAGGTGGCGCTTTCGTCGCCTTTAACGCTCCAAAGACAGACTTTTTCCGCAGTGGACTTCCAGAACACCTGCGCAGGGAATACTTTTTGCTCTTTCTCTTGACCTTGCACCAACGGTTCACCTTGATGAGCCTTTCTCAACAAGTTTCTGAACATTGGCTTCGTGGCAACGAAGAGGAACGCATTCAAGCTTTTGAGGGCATCAGGGATGCCCTTTTGGAGTTCACGGCACGAGGTTATTTTTCTCAGGCGATGCAACGGGAACATCACCATCGGGTCTATCGGCGTTGGCAGGAAGTTTTCCAACTGGAGCGGCTTTATCAAGAGGTGAGCGATGAGGTTCGGGAGATGCACGAGTTTTTGCAGATGCGCCAGAGCCAAAGGTTGGAAGAGCGCCTGAACTTTTTGACCTTCGTCTTCGGCATCCCTGCCCTTCTCTTCGGCTTTTTGAGCATCAACCTTTACCGCATCACCGCCAAAGAGGAAGGGTTGCCAATTTGGTTGGCTTCGGCGTTTGGTGCTTCTGCCTTCGTCGCAGGGTTGCTTTTGTGGCGGTGGATGCTTCGTCGGTGAGAAGGGCAGCGAATAGCGAATGGCGAGTAGCGAGTAGTGAGTGGCGAATGGTAGGGGCAGACCCTTGTGTCTGCCATGTAGTAGGGACAGACCAT
>Ga0209670_100364_pt1 | contig 27974 bp, 28 predicted proteins | sample PerSpoBPS_BMetaG_FD_184741 | JGI IMG/M metagenome (GOLD analysis project Ga0209670, IMG submission 184741) | Thermal spring microbial communities from Yellowstone National Park, Wyoming, USA - Perpetual Spouter B (PS_B) MetaG (SPAdes) (version 3) | ecosystem: Environmental > Aquatic > Thermal...
GAGAGCCTCCCTGGAGGGCACCCTGATGGCCACGTGGTATATATAGCCGCCGGGAAGCGCCCCCTCGCCCTCCCTCACAAGTATCAACGGCCTGCCCCACCCGGCCTCCAAGCCGCCCCCCACGCGGCGGGTCGGGATCCCCAGCACCGACCTGTAGAACTCCTCAACTTCGTCGAGACTCGGCGTGTGGAGGACGACCCCGGCCCACCCTACCTCCATATGAGCAACACCGGCGGGTTGTCCCTCTCCCTAGACACCGAGTAACCCGCGCCCCGCGCCACGATCTCTATGGTCTGGGCCCAGTCGAAGTCGTCTGTCTCGACCCTCACCGCTTGGCCGGGCTTAAGCCTCCCCAATGCTTCCATGATTTGGTACACGGGGTGCCTGAGGCCCAGCTTGTGGCAGCTATCGTCCTTACTAAACCTAAATTCTACTATCTCCACGGAAGAAAGTGATTTCTCAATTAAAACCTTTCTGACCGCTCCGGCACCCCATCGCCAGCCGAAACCCAAGGGCTCCGGAACCTGCTCACGTCCTTCGCTTAGGTTGCGTCGGCGAAGTTGTGTATTTAATGCAGAAGCTCCACTAGGGCTTTAGACCTGCCGCGCCTAAAACCAGTATACAGCAGTTGCTACATATCGCTTGATTTATAGAAAGCCTGCGGCGGCGCCGAGAGCTATAGGAGAGGGCGGCGTTTCGAGAAGCGGGTCGCAAAAAAGTTTGACTTTTGACTTAAGGCGTTTCTTCAAACGTTGCGCGGGGTCTGTGAGATAGACGCTACGTACTCGGCCTCGTGGTCTCATATAGCCTCCGCGGCTCCGGGTAGCTGATGTTGGGGCTCGTGAATTACGATACTCTTGTTGAACCCTCTGAGGATCTCTATCTCCCCCCATTCTACGCACAGGGCACTAAAGCCGAGGGGCACCACGCCAAACAGTAGGCCTTGATGAATAGATTACACAGAGACGAGAAAGCTATCGAAGACGGCCGAAGCGATGCCGCCGTCGACCTCTCCGTGCGCCACGGCCACCGCGCCAAGCCCGTCTAAAACACAACGTCGAGAGCCCCCAGCGGGTGTTTGTGGACCTTTTAGAGGGCTTCTCCAACTGCTTAAACCCTACATCTCCACGGCGCGCACTAGCGCGTATGCCAGATAGGAGCGCCTTCCAAGACTGCCTCCCGTAGCTCCCCAAGCCGTAGTAGTTGAGCCAATGAGGCTGTCGACCTCGATGAGGTCCCTCGCCGCAACGCGGCGCTGAACATAGCCCACGCTCCCCAAGGGTTCCTCCCGGAGCGAAAGAGGTAAGGAGAGTAGGGCCGGCCCCACGGGGGGCTCTCGGCATGTCGCCAAGTGAAGAAGTTGAAAAAAGGATTTGCCTAAGGCTCGTTTCCCTTCTTAACCGGCGCGCCCACTAGGTTGCCCCACTCAGCCCACGACCCGTCGTACACCCTGACGGCGGGGTATCTGAGTATGTACTTAAGCACGAACCACGTGTGGGCCGCCCTTTCGCCGATTCTGCAGTATGTAATGACTTCTCTATCCGGCGTCACGCCCCTCCCCTCGTAGAGCCTCCTCAGCTCCTCAGGCGGCTTGAACCTCCCGGTCTCCGGATCCACCGCCTGGCCCCAGGGTATGTTCACGGCGCCGGGGATGTGGCCCCCCACCTGGGTCTGCTCGTTGGCGTATTCGGGAGGCGCCGTTATCTCGCCTGAATACTCGGCGGGGCTCCTAACGTCCACAAGAACGGTGCTCCTCCCCACCTCTCCATGTATCACCTTGTTGAGGACCTCCCACAGATACGCCCTCCTGGAGCCCCAGTCCACCCTCTTCGCCTTATACTGCGTCTTGGGGAAGCTGGGCCTCTCCCTGCTGGTAGGCCTCTTCTCCTTAGCCCAGGCCGTCCGCCCACCGTCCATCACGCGCACGTCTTCGTGGCCGTAGGCCTGGAACAGCCAGAAGGCATAGACGGCAAACCAGTTGTTGAAATCGCCGTAGAGAACCACGGTGTGCTCCGGGGCGATCCCCCTCTCAGACATCAGTTTCTCGAAGCCCTCAGGATCTACGAAATCCCTTTTGACTGGATGCCTGAGCTCCTTCCAGGCAATCAACACGGCGTTTGGCACATGCCAAGCCTCATAAGCCGTGGCCGGGTCGTAGTCCACCTCCACGATCCTCACCTTTGGGTCGTTTAGGTGCTTCTCGACCCAGTCCGTACTCACTATTACTTCGGACATAGTACCAAGTGGAAATGGACATAAAAACAACTCCAAATATGAAATCAATTCATCTTCGCCCCACCGCGCACCTAGGCCGACGCGACCAAGGCGCCGCAGAGGCGAAGTCCCCCCCCCCCCGGCGGGCTCCACACGCTAGACGCTAAGCTTTTAGCCTCGCCTCTCAGTGCTGGGAGGAAGTAAGTTGAGGCCGCCCTCGTGAAATGCGGCGGAGCCGCCTCCGCCTTGGTGCCGGATCGCAACAATGCGGCCCCGCCGATGCTGGCTTGGGCTGTGGATAAAGCTCTGCCCCTTAGGCGTTCACCTGGGTTGCAGCCCCAGACGGGGTAGAGCACCCCCGGCACGTTCTTTCGAATCCATGTCCTTGAAGAAATCTTTATCTTTTTTGAAAGGCCGAAGCCGGCGATGTGGCGCGCTGTTGGAACATGTGGCGGCTAAAATCGACGGAGATCAGCCCAGCCCCCTGGGGACGGCGCCTTTATTAACTCCATTTCCAACTGTAGCAAGACAAAAAAGCTGGGTGTTTAAATTGCGTGTTTTTCGGCGAGCTCCACGCGCCGTATCCTTGCCTCCATTGAGGCCTTGAGGGCGCCCCCGGCGCAGTCGAGTATTTCCGCCCTCACCTCTGGGTTAGTGGCGTACTTCATCCACACCCTCTCTGCGATAGACCAGTGAAAGAGCTCGTCGTCTTCTATCTCTCTGAACGTCTCCATGAACATTTGGGATGCCTCGCGGTACGGCTCTTCCCACAGCTTGGGGTTCTTGGGGAAGTTCTCATGCACGCCTCTGTGGTGGTAGACGCTGGTGAGCTCAACAACCTGCAAGCTGGAGGTGAGCTTGACTTGGAAGTAGGGCCACTCCCTGCGCCGGGAGGCGCACTGTAGCGGGAAGTCGAATAGCTCAACCCACTCCTTTATGGGCTGGAACCCCTCCATGGAGCCGCCGTATGCCTTGAGCACCTTTGAGCGGATGTAGTAGTGGCGGCATTCGTCCGAGATCTGCTGGGCGAAGACGTTCATGAACTCGGTGTCTATGAGGTCTCTGTAGTCGTTTACTGATATTGTGATTACGGTGTTGGCGGCCCACTCATTCCAAACCCCCTGCCTGAGCCACGCCACGACGTTTTTCACATCTGCCGTGAGTATCCACTGGGCCCCGATCTCGTACTGAAGAGACAGAAGGGGGTCTATATACGCCTTAAACCAGTCCACGAACTCCAGCGGCGATTTGAACTGCCCCAAGAAATTCCTGTCCTCCTTGAGCTTCTCTAGGTCTCTCAATATCCCCCTTAGGCTTTCGTACTTCTGCCTCAGCCTTTCGCCGGCCGACATGGAAGGACGATTTACCCAATTTTATATAGGCTTTGAAAATATATTGAAATCAATTAAATTAATTCAATTAATGACTTAATATCTTTAAAAAGTGGGGAAGTGGCGGCCCCATGTCCCAGATCCCGAGGGAAAAGATAGACGAGTTTGAGTTCGCGCTGTATGAAAGCTGGGTTGAGTGGTTCAGGAGGGAGCCGGGCATAAACGGCTATAGGCGGTTCATAAACCAGAAGCTTGTCGAGGAGATGACGGTGATACAGCTGGTGCGGGCCGCCATAGGCAGGCCGGAGCTCATGGGAGACCCCGACATATACCACAAGATGGGGTGGATTGTGGATTGGCACGAGAGCTCGCTGTATCGCCGCTGGTTCGTGGCCTCCAGGTCGCTGGGGCTCAACGGGTATAAGCTGGACAAGAAGAGGGCGGAGCTTCTGGACTCCGTGGTGGGGACCGCCAAGGAAGACATAAGGAGGGGGCTCCTCCTCCTGCGGACTGCCCTTAAATACGTCCACACCGGCTACAGAGCGGCGGCGTATTGGGCCAACAACCGGCACATAGCCCAGCTGGCCTACATGGCATACATGAGGGAGGAGGACGAGATAAAGGTGGTGGACGACGCCCTGCAGTTCATGGGGGTGGCCAGGCCCGACAGAGCGGGTATGGACATGCTGGACTTCAACACCCTGGTGCCCATCTTCTTCGACTTCTTCCAGCCGCCTGAGGCCGCCGACGACGGAGGCCCCAAGCTGGAGGCCCCGGAATGGGAGAGGGTCGCCACGGTGGATGAGCTCAGGCAACTGGGTAAGAAGATGGCCGTGGTGGGGCTGTGGCGGGAGGTCCTGCTGGTGCCCGTCGACGGCGGAGTCGCGGCCTACGAGAACTGGTGCACCCACGAGAGGGACCCCCTGCACTACGGCTACATCCAGGGGAAGCAACTCATCTGCCTCGGCCACCACGCCACCTTCGACGTCAGAACGGGTAGGGTGATTCTGCATCCCAACCACGGCGAGGCCAGGGTGTTGCCCAAGTACCAGGTTAAGGTGGAGGGGGGCGTGGTGTACGTCAGGGTGCCATGGTGAGGGTCGCGGTAGCCAAGGTCTCGGAGTTGCCGGACAAGCAGCCTGTGCCGCGGACGGTGGGCACGAGGGCGCTTGTGGTGGTGAGAGACGGGAAGACCGTCTACGTGTGCGACGGCGTCTGTCCCCACGGCAGGTGGCTCCTCAGCCTAGGCGCCTACAGTAATGGGAAGCTGACGTGTAGAGGACACGGCGCTGTTTACAACCTCGCCACCGGGGAGGGCTCCCTAAACGGATACCCCCTACACATAAGGAGCTACAGATCTGAGGTCGTCGGCGATGAAGTTTATATCTATATATAAAAATTCTGTTATGTTGTAAATTTTTCATATTTCTATACTCTTTTATTAAGATAAATCGTCAGATATTGTATGGCGCGTCTAACCCCGGACCCGACGCTGTACCCCACGGTTCGAGACGCTATTAAGAGCCCGCCGGAGGATGTGGCGTATGTGGCCGCGCTGTATGTGGGCACCGGCGTGGAGGAGCCCGACTTCCTCGCGGTGGTTGACGTGGACCCCAACTCGGCAACATATGGCAAGATCGTGCACAAGCTCCCGATGCCGGATATAGGCGACGAGTTGCACCACTTCGGCTGGAACGCATGCTCCTCCGCCTACTGCCCCAACGCGAGGCCTTTCCTCGAGAGGCGGTACCTCATCGTGCCAGGGCTTAAGTCCTCCAGGATATATATCGTGGATACGAAGCCGGACAAGAGGAAGCCCTCTATACATAAAATAATCGAGCCAAAAGTCGCCGTGGAGAAGACCGGCTACACGAAGTACCACACGGTCCACTGCGGCCCAGACGCCATATACATATCGGCGCTGGGCGGACCAGACGGGAGGGGAGGCCCCGGCGGAGTCCTGTTGCTAGACCACAACACCTTCGAGCCGCTGGGCCGGTGGGAGGTCCACAGAGGGCCGCAGTTCTACGCCTACGACTTCTGGTGGAACCTCCCCTCCGGCGTCATGATCTCGAGCGAGTGGACGACGCCGGAGTGCTTCGAAAACGGCTTCAGCCCCGAGTGCCTCGCCGCGGGTAAATACGGCCACAAGCTCCATGTCTGGGACCTCGGCAGACGTAGGCACCTCTACTCCATAGACCTGGGGGAGGAGCACCGCATGGTGCTTGAGGTGAGGCCCCTCCACGACCCCACCAAGCTGATGGGCTTCGTCAACGTGGTCCTCAACACGAAGGACCTCTCCAGCTCCATATGGCTCTGGTTCCCAGAAGACGGCAGGTGGCACGCCGAGAAGGTGATAGAGATAGAGGCGCAACCCTCCGAGGGCCCCCTCCCGCCGCCGCTGAAGGAGCTGAAGACCGTGCCTCCGCTGGTCACCGACATAGACGTCTCGCTAGACGACAGATTCCTCTACGTCTCCCTCTGGGGCCAAGGGGAGCTCAGGCAGTACGACATCACGAACCCCCACCAGCCGCGGCTGGCGGGGCGCGTCAAGATAGGCGGCATACTCCACAGAGAGCCCCACCCCTCCGGCGCAGAGACGACCGGCGCCCCGCAGATGATATCTGTCAGCAGAGACGGGAGGAGGGTCTACATAACCAACAGCCTCTACAGTAGCTGGGATAACCAGTTCTACCCCGGCCTCAGAGGCTGGATGGCCAAGATCAACGTAAATCCCGAAGGCGGCGTTGAGCTCGACAAGTCCTTCTTCGTGGACTTCGGCAGGGCGAGGGCTCACCAGGTGCGCCTCTGGGGCGGCGACGCCTCCACAGACAGCTTCTGCTTCCCGTAAATTCCCCCTTTTTCATGGACCCCTTCCTCTTCGCGGTTTTTCTCGGCGTCCTCCACGGGGTGGACCCCGGCAGAGGGTGGCTCTTCGCCGTCTACAGCTACGTGCTCACCAGAGACCGCGGGAAGGCCCTGCTGACCCTCACGGCGCTGTGGGGCGGACACAGCCTGGGCATCTTGCTGACGTACCCAGCCGCCGTCCTGCTCCTGCACGCGCGTCCGCTGATGGCGCTGGCGGTGGCCTCCCTTTTCTTCATGCCGCTTCTCCACGGCAGGCTTAATCCCCACGGCGCCGCGCGGCCCTGGTCCAGAACCCCGGCGCTGGCGGCTACCTCCTTAGTGGTCGGCGTGGCACACGGCGGCGGGCTTCTGCTGGGCGCCCTATGCGGCTTCTCCCCGTGGGCCTACATGGCGCACATCTTCTCCGTGTACATCGCCTCAGGCGTCATGGCGGCTGTCTTCGCGGGCGCCCTCTCTGCGCTTAAGAGGATCATAAACTTCGACTACGTCTACGCGGCCACCGGGGTTCTGGTGGCTACGTACCTAGTGCTACAAAACCCGCTGGCTGTCTAAGTCGACGTATACGGTGTCTCCGGATATCCACGTCTTGTAGAGCTTCAGAGGCGGCGCCTTCTTGCCTTGTACCATCCCAACGCCGGTATCTAGGCACCACAAGCCGCCGTGGCCCTTGCAGAATATGTAGAGCCGGCCGTCGTTGCGTACCAGCCTGCCGGAGGCGCCTAGGTTCCACCTAGAGTGGGGACAGAAGGGGTCGAAGGCGTATACCCTGCCGCCATCTCTCAGCAACCCTACGGCGGCCTTCCCCACGACCTTTATGACCGGCCTCCCCTCTTCGATCTCGCCCAGCGAGATCTGCAGAATCACGACGGATTTCCCGTTGTCTCCACTTAAACTAAATGGGGAATTAAATAAAATATATACGACTAAGATGGTATATATTTGCAACAGCTTTATAAGGGAGGATGGGGGCCTGGCATATGGCTAAGTTGGTAATCGGGCTAGCCGCCTCCCATGCGCCGGGCATCACGGCGAGAGCGGAGGAGGAGCCGCAGGAGGTGAGGTTGAGGGTCTACCGGAACTATGACAGGCTTAGGGCCTTGCTTGAGGAGGCTAGGCCGGACGTGTTGCTTGTGGTGGCCAACGACCACGTGACCTACATGTTTGAAATCATCCCCCAGTTCCTCATGGTGACCGCCGACGCGTGCGAGGGCCCGCCCGACCATCAGTGGTTGCGGATACCTAAATACAGGGTCAAGTTCCACACAGACCTCACAAGCTTCATCCTCGCCGGCCTCCTGGAGAGAGGCTTCGACGTGGCCTTTTCGGCGAATCCCCTCCTCGACCATGCCACGATGAACCCCCTCCACTTCCTGGCAAGCGACCGTGAAGGGGGCGTCATAAAGTACCCCATCGTGTCGCTTTTGACAAACGCCTTCGTGAAGCCTCTGCCCCCTTTGAGGAGGGGGTACCAGCTCGGGCTCGCCCTACGGGAGCTCGTCGAGCAGTTCCCCGAGGATCTCCGCGTGGCGGCTCTTGCCACGGGAGGCCTCTCCCACGACCCCGGCGGGCCCAGGTGGGGGTATGTGGATGAGGAGTTCGACAAACGGTTCCTCGGCATGTTGACCCGCGGCGACGTGGAGTCCGCGCTTAAGCTGACGCCGGAGGAGGTGCTCTCCACGGGAGGAGGCTCCTACGAGATCCTCAACTGGGTCGTGGTGTGGGGCATAATGAGGGGCAAGCCGGCCACCGTGCTGGACTACGTCCCCAGCTACAACATAGGCTCCGCCTGGGCCTACTGGACGCCATGAAGGCCACCGACAAGTTCAGGATAGAGGCCCTCCTCAGAGACTTCCACCTCAAGCCGGAGGTGCGGGAGAGGTTCCTCAAGGACCCGGATTCGGTGATGAGGGAATACGGCATAGACCCCAGATACTGGCCGCTCCTAAAGGAGGGAAGACTCCACACCCTCTACAAGATGGGCGTACACCAGCTCCTCCTGTATCACCTAGCCCATGTCCTTGGCATAAAAAGGGACGAGTACGTAAGACGTATAAATTCCCCAGAGTTTTAAATATAGGGCAGAGCCCACAAATATTTTGGGCAAAACTTAATAACGTCGAAACCCGGCCGTGACATGCGGCTACTAACCTACACGAAAAACGGCGTAAGGAAGGTTGGCCTCTTCAAAAACGGCGAAATCATAGACCTACCCCAAGCGTACCTCCTGACATACGACGCGGCTGAGGCCCCTGACTTCCTTTTCGACATGAGGAGGCTCATCGCCCTGGGAGGGCCCGCCCTGGAGGTGGCGAGGTATCTTGAAAGACACGCGCCAGGTGAGGCCTACTTGAAGCCTTCCGAAATCAAGTGGGAGCCGCCGGTGCCCAACCCGGAGAAGATTTTTGCCGTGGCTGTCAACTACAAGGCGCATGGCCAGGAGGCCGGGGTTAAGCCGCCGGAGAAGCCCTACTTTTTCCCTAAGTTCCCCAACGCCCTGGTGGGGCATGAGGGGCCTGTCGTCAAGCATAAGGTGGTGCAGAAGCTGGACTGGGAGGTGGAGCTGGTGGTGGTCGTGGGCCGCCCCGGCAAGTATATACAGCCGGAGAAGGCCCTTGACCACGTCTTCGGCTACGCGGTGGGCAACGACATCTCTATTAGAGATTGGCAGTTTCCTCCCGGTTGGCCTCAGCAACTAAATCCCTACGGCCAGTACTGGATCTGGGGCAAGTCTATGGATACGGCGGCGCCTGTGGGGCCCTATATTGTGACTAGAGACGAGGTGCCTGACCCCAACAAGCTTGGGCTTAGGCTGTGGGTAAACGGCCAGCTTGAGCAGGAGGGCAACACCTCTGAGCTGATCTTCAACATACAGCAGCTGATCCACTGGGCGTCGCAAGGCATAACCCTAAAGCCAGGCGACCTGATATTCACCGGCACCCCGCCCGGCGTAGGATTCCCCAAGGGCAAGTTTCTCAAGGGAGGCGACGTGGTTGAGGCCGAGGTAGAGGGCATCGGGCGGCTTAGGAACTACGTGGTCGAGGAGAAATGAGGGCTGTTGTCTTCCACAGCCCTGGACTTGAGAACCTCAGGCTGGAGGATCTCCCAAAGCCGCAACCGGGGCCGGGCGAGGTTCTTGTCAGGGTTAAATACGTGGGGGTGAACCCCATCGACTACGCGGTGGTTTCCGGCTCGTACAAGGCGTCGCCCATGCCCCACATCCCGGGGTGCGAGTTCGCTGGGGTGGTTGAGGAGGTGGGGCCCGGCGTCTCGGGGCCTGCGCCGGGCACACCGGTGGCCGTCTACAACCGCCTCTTCTGCAGTGCCTGTAGGCAGTGCCTCACCGGGTGGACCCAGCTCTGCGAGGCCGGCGGCATAATAGGCGTGGCGACCCAGGGTGGCATGGCTGAATATGCCGTGGTGCCCTCCAGGAATGCGGAGCCTGTGAAGGCGGATCTGAGGGAAGCCGCCACGCTCCCCATAGGCGCGTTGACCGCCTACAACATGGCTCTGCGCGCCTCCATAGCCCCCGGGGAGAGAGTTGCCGTTGTGGGAGCCACGGGAAACGTGGGCACATACGCAGTACAGTTCGCCAAGATCTTCGGCGGCGAGGTATACGCCGTGACCAGTAGGAAGGATGCCGCCGCGGCGGTGTTGCGGCAACTAGGCGCGGAGGTGGTCACGCCGGACGAAGCCCGGGAGCTCGCCCCCTTCGACGTCGTGCTGGACCCAACGGGCGCCGCCAACTGGGGCCTCAGCATGTCTCTGCTGGGCCGCGGCGGGCGGTACGTCACAGCGGGGGCCCTAACAGGCGCCGAAGTCTCTCTGGATCTCAGGAGAGTGTATGCACAGCAGATCTCAGTGATAGGCTCCACCGGCGGCAGGAGGGCGGACTTCAAGACGGTGGTGAGGCTCCACGAGGCGGGAAGGATAAGGGCGGTGATACACGCAGTCTATCCGCTGGCCGACGCCGCCAAGGCCCTCGCCGGCCTCAGCTCGCCCGCGAGGGTCGGCAAGATCCTGCTGGAGGTATGAAGATCCTCGACGCCATAAGGCTTGGCGTCAAGAAGGCAGAGGCCATGGGCATCCGCGTGGCGATAGCCGTCGTGGATCTCCGCGGCGAGGTGGTGGCCGTATACAAGATGGAGGGCGCGTATCCCTTCACCCCCCAGGTGGCGTATATGAAGGCCAGGGCGGCCGCCATATTTAGGCGCCCCACGGCGGAGCTGGCAGAGAGGGCGAGCCAGAACCTTCCCCTATACCTAGGCCTCACCATCCACGCAGATCTTATCTTCGGCAAGGGGGGACTGCCCACAAAGGAGGGAGGGGTAGGCGTCAGCGGAGGCACCGGGGACCAAGACGAGGAAGTGGCTCGGGAGGTTGCGAAGGCCCTGTCGTAAATAATTCGGCTGAATTTAAATTAATTAAATTTTGAATACATATATATTCCCCGCCGTCTATTTGCACATGTTCCGCGTCTCGATACTATGGCACAGATGCGGGGGATGTCCGTACTGCGTCGAGGCCTCGCCCGAGCTGTTCACGGTTGTGGAAAACGCCGAAGGCAGTAAAGCCGTCATGAAACCCACGGGAGGGCCCCATGCCGTCGTTCCGCCGGGAGCTCTACACGACGTTCTGAAGGCCCGCGCGGCCTGCCCAGCCGGCGGCATAGTGATAAGGCCTTTAAAGCCCTGGATCCCCAATTATTTATAAATACAAAAAAATATTTTAAATACCATTTTTCTCGGTACATGGCTACAAAGTTTGTTAGACGTGTTCAGAAGATCAAGACCGGGAGTTTCATCGTGTCTCTTCCCCGGGAGTGGGTGGAGAAAAACGGCATAAGCGCCCACGACCCCCTGCTGGTGTTTGAAGACGCCAACAACAACGTCATCATAAGAATCCCGGTGACCAGTTGCGAGACTGAGATAGACGCCTCAGCTCTAGACGTCGGCGCCTTGGCCGAGCTCGTGAAGCAGCTGTACGTGCTGGGCGTCAACAAGATTGTAGTGAAGAAATCCAACGGGGCGGGTCTCTCCATCCTCAGAGACCTCCGAAAGGAGTTGATAGGGTACGAGATCGAGGACTTCGGGAAGGATTGGATCGTGGTGGCGATTCGCGACGACATTGAGGCAGTAGATGAGGCAAATGTGAGGAGGCTTATGAACAAATACCTCAGCTTCCTCAGAGAAATAATCGACTCCATATGCCGGCTTAGAGACGGCTCTGAGGTTCGGGAGCTCATACAAGAATCGAAGCGAGTTGCCCGCTACCTCCAGAGAACTCTCTCAATCGCCATCAAGGAGCCTGAGCGGAACAAGATGCCGTACCCCGTCTTCGCAGCGTTTTACGAGATCGCTCTTAGGCTGAGGGAGATCGGCTACTACGTCTACAGGATGGCTGACTTCCTACCCGGCATTAGGAAACAGGAGGCCCTAGAGAAGATGTGCTCCCTATGTACACGCGCCTTCGACACCAAGGACCTGGAGGAGCTGATACAGCTTAGAGAGGAGCTTAACAGAGCCGAGGAGGAGTCGTTGCCCAGCCTGAACCCCTACGAGGCCCACATGGCCTTCGCCATGCGCAGGATAATGTTCAACATGGTTAGGATAGCTGAAACCCTCCAGGTGGCCCGCGTGGCGCTATCCACCACCTGCAAACCTACTAAGAGGATATAAATTATATACGTAGAACATTCTATATTTTTCCCAAAGATTCTTAAGCAACGAGAAGCCCTCTGTCATGTCGGTGGCTAAACTACTTGTGGAGGAGCTCCAGGAGGTGAGGCCTCTCTTCGACCGGCTGAGGTCGCTTGCGGATGACCGCACGTTTCTGGGGAAGTTCAGAGACGGGCTTGAGTTCGTCGAGTGGTTCAAGTCGTTTATTTCCCCCGTGTTGAGGATCAACTACAACACGGGCGCCTACTGGATCAGATCCACCGACATAAGGGGGGTCATCCTCTGGACTAAACAAGGCGCGTGGAACGAGTGGGCTGCGAACTCGGTACTGGCCAAGGCCGTGACCGACTACCGCGACTACGTCGAGCCCGAGTTCATACCCCTCCTCTCTCACCAAATGGCAGACGAGGCTCGGCATTTCTACCTACGCATGAAGATCTTGGCCCTTGCCGGGGAGTCCCTAGCCGGCTTCAAGCCCATAGAGAAGTGGGTGCAACTCTTCGAGTTCCCGCTGAGGTGCGCCGCGGAGAGGCTGGAGAGGCCGTATTTCCAAGCCAAGTTCTCCGGAGCCTTCCAGACGGTGGAGCTGACCGCAACGGTGCAACACAGAGGCGTCGTGGAGAACGCCCATCTCAACAAGGCTCTGTGGCAGGGCTCCCACGCCAAGGTGGCTGAGGCCTTGGTCAACTTCTCCCGGGAGATAGAAGACGACGAGGCTTTCCACTGGTCTATAGCCGAGCGGGCTTGGGCCAAATACGCCGACACGCCCGAGATCAGGTCGGAGATACTTAGATGCGCGGTGCCGGCGCTGGAGCTTTCCACTGTGGCGAAGATCGCAAGGATAGCCGCGGCCGAGGGCGTCCATGTCGAGATCTAGAGGGCCCAGAGCCGCAACCCGTTGCGTAGACGGGAGATGCCGCCTCTACGTCGAGGCCGCGGGCGCTGTATACGTGGCTGAGCCGCTGTGTCCCCACGCAAAGTGGCCCCTCGACGTATTCGGCGTATTTTTCGAGAGAGACGGCGTGCCCCATGTGGTGTGCAAGATCCACTGGGGAGTCTGGAACTTGGCCACAGGCGAGGGCCGCTTCCCCAACGGGCGGCCTGCCCCTCCCCTTAGAGTTCACCGTGAGCTGTAGCGGAGGATACGGCGAGGCGTATCCGCCCCGCCAAGTCCACTGCGGCGAGGCGGAGGGCTTCTGGTACCGCGACGTGACTCACTTCGGCGATTCGCCCCTCTACCCGCTCGACGCCTACTTCACCGTATCCATGATGGACCTCGCCCAGTCCTACTTCTACACACGGTACTTCGCCATGCCCACCTCGGGCGGCCGCGCCACCCTCCTGGTGATGGGCCGAGTCTTCAGAACCAGCTATCCGCCTCGTGGCGCCGATATCGCGGAGTTCGGGAGGCGGCTTCGGGCGTATCTAGAGCGGTGGGACGAGAGGTACGAGGAGTGGAAGACCGAGGTGCTGAGGATCGTCGACGAGATGCGGAGGATCCCAACAGACCTGCCGCAGGGTCTCGAGGACATCGGCGTTGTTGAGAAAGGCGAAGGGTTCTCGCCATACGCGGTGTTGGAGGGCTGGATGAGGCTGTATACTCTGTGGCTACGCCTCTGGTTTAAACACTACGAGTTCCTCATGGTGGGCTACTTGCTGTATCACCTCTTCCACAAGTTTCTGAAGACCTTCTTCCCCAACATCCCAGAACACCACATCATAGACATGTTGCGCCCCGACGAGATGGACATCTGGAGACCTCACCTAATTCTCAAGAGGCTTGCGGATAGAGCAAGGGAGCTCGGCCTAGATCAACTGGTGCTATCCGCCGACTCGGCCAAGGAGCTCGAGGAGCGCCTCGCGCAGGTAGGCGAGGCGGGGGCCCGGTGGCTCGCAGAGTGGGAGGCAGCGAAGTATCCCTGGTTCCACATATCGACAGGCACCGGGTTCCACCACTGGGAGGAGCGGTGGATCAACAACCTCGACATACCGCTGACCCACCTGAAGAGGTACATCCGGGAGGGGCCCGGCGAGCCCCGCCGGCTCAGCCCCGACGAGCTGGCAGCCCGATACGCGGAGCTACTCCCGGAGGAGGTTAGGCGGAGCTTCTGGAACTACCTACACCACGCCAGGAAGGCCTTTAGATACATCGAGGAACACAGCTTCTACGTGGAGCACCTAGGCTTCACCGTGGGATACGGCAAGGTCAGGGACTACGGCCGACTGCTGAAGAAGCTGGGGGTGTTGGACGACGCCGAGGACATATACCTGCTCAGATGGGACGAGGTGTTTCACGGTCTCCTAGACGGGCTGACGGCGTGGGCCAACGGCACGGAGCCGAGGCTGAGGCTGAGGGAGGTTGCCCGCTCGAGGCGGCTTCTTCTAGAGGAGCTGAGGAAGGCGGAGGCCCCGCCCCACCTAGGGACTCCGCCGGAAGAGATAAGAGACTCAAACCTCGTCATGCTCCACAGGGCGCAGGCCCGCGCCACGCCGGACGGGGCCCTCGCGGGCGTCCCAGCGTCGCCGGGCCGGGCCCGCGGAGTCGCAGTGCTGGTCAGAGACGCCGAGGACCTCAAGAGGGTTGGCCCCGGCGCGGTGGCGGTGGTGAAGGCGCTCTACCCATCCTGGCTCTCTGCCCTTGCCGCGGCCGCCGGGGTGGTGGCCGAGGCGGGTGGAGTTCTGTCGCATACGGCCATAGTGGCGCGTGAGCTTGGCAAACCCGCCGTGGTGGCGGTCGAGGGGGCAACGGAGAAAATCAGAGAGGGGGCGACGGTGGAGGTGGACGGCTACGAGGGGCTGGTGTATGTACGTTGAAGTCTTGGCCAAGGCCGCCCGGGAGGCTGGTCGGCTCGTGTGGGAGATGTTCATAAAGGGAGAGGGCTTGGAGGAGGTGCGGAGAGGCGACGTCGACGTGACTAGGCGCGTAGACGCGGCGGCCGAGGCCGCAGTGCTCGAGGTCTTGAGGAGGGAGATAGGGAGCTTCACTTTGCTCTCTGAAGAGGCGGGGCTTGTGAAGTTCGGCGGGGGCGATCTGCTGGTGGTGGTCGACCCCTTGGACGGCTCGGCTAACTTCGCCTTGGGCATACCGTACTTCGCCGTCATGTTGGCCGCCGGCGTAGGCGCTAGGAGGCTGGAGGACTTGGCCGAGTCAGCCATATATATCCCCGCCGCGGGCCGTCTCTACACGGCCGACCCCCAGCGGGGGCTCCTCATAAACGGCGTCCCCGTCAAGCCTAGGGAGAGGCCGGAGCCGGTGGTCTTCGTGGAGCTGGGGAGGCGGTTCCCCTTCAAAAGCCTCCGGGTCCCTCTGGCCGCCGGCTATAAGCTGAGGAGTGGCGGCTGTGCCGGGTGTCAGCTACTGGCGTCGGCCCTGGGCGCCGCGGCAGGATACGTGGACGTGAGGCGGAGGCTTGGGCCTTGGGACGTGGCGGCGCCGCTGGTTGCGGGGAGGTACAACCCGAGGTTTAGATACTGCGTAAGGGAGGCCGACCTTAGGCACGACGCTCGGGTGGACATAGTGGCTGGGCACGTGGACTTCGTGGAGAAGACGTGTAGCCTGTTGCTTTAGATGTATTTCAAAAGGTCGTCTACGTGTCCCACCACCAAGTCCACCAGCCCCCTCGGGTAATGCTGGGAGTCCCACCTCCTTTTGAAATCCACCAGCACAGTCTTCATGCCCAAGGTCTTGGCGGGCATCATGTCGGCCTCCACGTCGTCTCCCACCATGACGGCCTCATGCGGGCGGACGCCGAAGTGGTTCAACACCTCCATGTAGTGCACCGGGCTGGGCTTCCCGACGACCACGGCCTCCCGCCTGGTCTGGTGCTCTATGGCGGCCACTATAGCCCCCGGAGACAATATGGGGCCCTGATCGGGCATGTAGTACCACCTTACCTTGTTGACGGCTAGGAAGTACGCCCCGGCGGCGACGGCCCTGATGGCGGCGGTGAGCTTTTCGAAGGTTAACTTCCTGTCGTGGCCCACCACCACGGCCTCGGCCTCCCTCCAGTCCTCGACGGCGACATGGCCGCCGGCCTCCAGCTCCTCCCTCAAGCCGTCTTCGCCCACGACCAACACGTGGGCCTTGCCGAAAACTCTGGAGAGGTGGACCTTGGCCACCCGCGCCGCCGGCCACACCTCGTCGTCGTCGAAGCCGAACCCAAGGGCCCTCAACCTCTCGGCGTATTCTTTTGTGCTCCAGTTGGAGCCGCTGCCGATCACGGCTACCCGACTGCCGTTGAGCTTCAGCCGTCTAACCACCTCGTGGCCGCCGAGCATCTCCGGGTCGTCGAGCATCCGCGTTATAAACACTCCATGCACGTCGAAGGCGTAGAGCTTGGCCTTGATCATGCCGGTAGCTCGTCGGCGTCCTTCAGCACTAGGTCAGGCTGGAAGCCGGAGGCCTTGAGCCTCTCCAAAGTTGTGGAGCCTGTGAGGACCAGGGCCGTGGTGAAGCCCATCTTCTTCGCCAAGACTAAATCCTCCATGTCGTCGCTTATTATCATGCTCTCCTCAGGCACGGCTCTAGCCCTCACCAGGGCGTAAGTGTACATGATCCGCGACGGCTTCCCTGTATTTATCGGCTTAACCCCCGTGGCGTAGTAGAGAGCCATGGCTATGGGACCTATGGAGATGGTGGGCTTGTCCTCGGGTATAAACCTCGACATGCCAGCGGCCACGAGCCGGGCGCCCCCCATTATCATCTGCATGGCCTTGTTCAACTTCTCGAAGGTAAGTTGCCTGTCTATGCCCACCACCACAACGTCTGCGTCCTCCTCAACAGCCTTGTGGCCGTACTTGGCGAGCTCGGCCTTGAAGCCGTCGGATCCCAGCACGTATACCCTCGACGGGCCGAACTTCTTGGCGATATACTCCCCAGTCACTTGCGCCGAAGTGATTATCTCTTCCGGCGAAACTGGTATCCCCACGCCGGCGAGGTCCCTGTGGACCTCCTCGGTGGCCCGCGGCGCGTTGGAGAGGATGAAGACCCGTCCGCCGGCCTGCCTAACGCGCTCGATGGCCTTAAGCCCCGCGATCAGCTTGTTCTTAAGCGTCTGGGGATCCCTTCTCACCAAGGTGCCCTGCACGTCGAAGAAATACGTGGTTAACTTCGCCATAGTCCTTACGGGAACCCGCTAGAAATATCTTCTGTCTAAATATATGAGCCGCCGCTTCAAATAATTACATCTATAAAAAAATATTTCATGTATCATCAAAAATATTTTAAGGATAAAACGAATACACAGAAGGATGTCTTTATTATTTTATGAAAAAGTTTTATAGGTATTCCATGTTAGAGACATGTCGGAGAGAAGGTTCCCCTACCCAGACGAAATAAAACTGCCGGAGGACATAGACTTGGAGACCTACAAGAGGATGTATCCCTACTTTAGGCTCCCCGCCACGGTCCTGTTCGGCAGAGACGCCCCCAAGGAGCTGGTGGAGTGGGAGCGCAGGATGTTCTGGTACCAAGACGCCATGCACCACTACGACGTCATGACGCCGCTGGACGACATACACCCCCAGGACTGGGAGCTCGTGCTGTCTACCTACAACTCCAGAATCTTCGTTGTGCCGCCGGCCAACGGCATACCCCACAGAGTGGTGAACGGCTACCTCTTCATCTCCTTCGTGCCGGTGCTGGACGAGAAGGAGATACAGAAGAGGCTTGAGTACTTCCAGAGGAGGGCGGGGCACTACTACCAGAACTGGAACGAGATCTACGAGAAGAGCTGGAAGCCCGAGGCTGAGAGGATCATCAAGGAGATGGAGGCGTTGGAGTTCAGAGACCTCCCCGAGTTCGAAGACGAGAAGGTGGTGTTTGACCACCTCGGCTATTCGCCCTCGGCGTATCACTTGGTGGAGAACTGGTTCAAGCTGATGCTCCTGGAGCAGAGGCTTTGGTGGAAGCACTTCGAAATGCTGAACCTCGGATACGCGGCGTATCTGCTGTTCTACCAGTTCATGAAGCAGAAGTTCCCCGACATACCGGATCAACACATAGCCTTAATGGTGGCCGGCATAGACGTCATCCTCTTCAAGCCGGATCTAGAGCTCAGGCGCCTGGCGAAGCTGGCGGTGGAGCTCGGCGTTGCCGACAAGATACTGTCCTTCGCCACGGCGGAGCAGATGGAGGCTTCGCTCTCCCGCTCCAGCAATCAAAACGAGAGGAAGTGGTTCGACGAGTGGAACAGCGTGAAGTACCCCTGGTTCTACTACACCACCGGCATAGGCTTCTACCACCACGAGCCCCGGTGGATCGACGACCTCAACATACCCTTCGGCTTCTTGAAGGACTACATAGCGAAGGTCAAGAGGGGGGAGACCCTCGAGACGGCCACCGAGAGGCTCAGGAGTCAGAGAGACGACATAGCCAACAAGTACAGAGAGCTCCTCGGCGAGGAAGACAGGAAGGTCTTCGACCAGTACCTCCAAGTGGCGAGGACGGTGTTTCCCTATGTGGAGGAGCACAACTTCTTCGTGGAGCACTGGGGCCACACGGTCCTCTACAGAAAGATAAGAGAGGTGGGGCGGATACTCCAGAAACACGGCTTCCTCGAGAAGCCCGACGACATATTCTACATGACGTGGTGGGAGGTGGCGCTGGCCCTCCAGGACCTCGTCACCAGCTGGGGCGTGGTGATGCCCGCGGTGGGCAAGTACTACTGGCCGAGGGAGATAGCCAAGAGAAAGGAGATTCTGAAAAAGCTGAGGGAGGTGAAGCCGCCCCCCGCCATGGGGAAGCCGCCTGAGGTCGTGACGGAGCCGTTCACAGTCATGCTGTGGGGCGTGACGCGGGAGAGGATAGAGGACTGGCTCGGCACGGCCGCCGCCGCGGGCAAGGTGATAAAGGGCTTCCCAGCCTCGCCGGGCTTGGTGGAGGGCAGAGCCGTGGTGGTCACCTCGCTTGAGGAACTCTCCAAGGTCAAGGAGGGCGATATACTGGTCTGCCCCAACACCTCTCCCGCGTGGGGGCCTGTGTTCGCCAAGGTGAAGGCGGTTGTGTCCGACATAGGAGGCCTCATGGCCCACGCAGCGATAGTGGCGAGGGAGTACGGCGTACCTGCGGTCGTCGGCACGGGCAACGCGTCTAGGCTTGTCAAAGACGGCATGAAAATCAGGGTAGACGGCTTCAAGGGCGTGGTGGAGATACTGGAATGACGTTTCTAGTGCCGATATCGAGCCTCAGGAGAACCGACGTGCTTCTGGCTGGGGGCAAAGGCGCCTCCCTCGGCGAGCTGGTACAGGCGGGGGCCAAGGTCCCTCCTGGCTACGTGGTGACCAGCACGGCGTATAAGGCCTATGTGGAGTACAACGGCATAGATAAGCTCATCTGGAGGCTTGAGTCTCGGCAGGGCGATCCGCTGAGGCTCGCACACGAAATCAGAGAGGCCTTCTTGAGGGGCGAGATGCCTCCCGACGTCGGCGGGGAGCTCGCCAAGGTGTCCAGCGAATTCGCCGGCGACTTCCTGGCGGTGCGGTCCAGCGCCACCTACGAGGACTCCCCCGAGTTCAGCTTCGCGGGCATCCACGAGACGTACCTCGGCGTGAGGGGTGCCCAGGCGGTTGACTACGTGCGGAGGGTGTGGGCTAGCAACTTCGAGGACAGGGCAGTGACGTATAAGCTGGACAACAGAATCCCGCCCTCTAAGGTCTTCATGGCGGTGGTGGTGCAGAGGCTCCTCAACCCCAAGGCGGCGGGCGTCGCCTTCACCCTGGACCCGCTCAACGGCGACAGATCGGTAATCGTCGTGGAGTCCAGCTGGGGCCTGGGGGAGGCGGTGGTCGCCGGTGAGGTGAACCCCGACAGATTCGTCGTGAGCAAAATCACCGGCGAGATACTCAAGCGCCAAATCTCCAGCGGGAAATCGGTGAAGTACGTGCTGGAGGAGGGGCGGGTGACTAGGCGCGAAACCACGCCGGAGGAGGCGACGGCGCCGTCGCTCACCGACGAGGAGGTGGCTAAGCTGGCGGAGCAGGCGGCGGCTTTAGAGCGGTACTTCGGGCATCCCGTAGACGTGGAGTGGGCCGTGGAAAACGGCGTCTACACCCTACAGGCCAGGCCCGAGACGGTGTGGAGCAGGAAGAAACGCGAAGAGAAGTGGAGCACTACAGGCGACGTTATAAAAGACATCGTATATAATTTGCTAAATATCAAACTATAGAGCTTTAACCAACATTATTTTTCCCAAGCATTAAAAAATTCGCTACGGTGTCGATGCAATGTATAGGTTCTCGGCTCAATACGGGAGGCTGAAGGCATTTGTAGACGGCAAATACGTGGAGCCGGAGCACGACCGGCATCTGCCCACCTACGACCCAGGTCTCGGCAGGCAGATCGGCGAGGTCCCGGTGGCCAAGAGGGTAGACGACGCGGTGGGCTCCGCCGCCGCGGCATTTGAGAAGTGGTCTAAGCTCCCGGTCTACGACAGGCTTCAGCACCTCGTGAAGCTCAAGATCCTCTTCGAGCAGAGACTCGACGAGCTGGCTAAGCTCATCGCGCAAAACGTGGGGAAGACCGTGGCCGAGGCCCACGGGGAGTTGAGACGCGCCGTCGAGGCCATCGACATGGCGCTGGCGGCGCCTCACTACGCGGCGGAGGTGAGGAAGGTAATGAACATAGCCCGCGCCGACCCGGAGATCGACATGGAGACGGTTAAGGAGCCGCTGGGCGTCTTCGCGGTGATTACGCCGTTTAACTTCCCCGTAATGATACCCATGTGGTTCATACCCCTAGCCGTGACGCTGGGCGACACCGTCGTCCTCAAGCCCAGCGAGCTGGACCCAATCCCAGCCCTGTACCTGGCGGGGCTCTTCGCCGAGGCCGGCTACCCTCCTGGTGTTTTAAACGTGGCGCTGGGCGACGGCTCCGCCGCGGAGCAACTGATAAAACACAGAGAGGTGGTCGGCGTAGCCTTCGTAGGCTCCACAAGAGTCGGGTCGCAGGTCTACGCCCTCGCCGCGGCCCACGGCAAGAGGGCCCTCGTGGGCGCCGGCGCTAAGAACCCCGTCGTGGTCATGCCGGACGCCCCGCCGGAGCAGACCGTGGAGAACGTGGCCACCGGCTTCTTCGTGATGGCGGGCCAGCGTTGCCTCGCGCCGGGGAACCTCATACTGGTGGGGGACGCCTACCGTAAGTTCAAGGAGCCGCTGGTGGAGAGAGTCAAAAGGATAAAGATCGGCTACCAGCTCCTCGACGGCACAGACATGGGGCCCCTCGTATCCGCCGCGGCCCGGAGGAGGGTCATGGAAATGATAGACAGGGCGGTGGCGCAGGGCGCCAAGCCCCTTGTGGACGGCCGGGCGGCCCAGCCGCCGCGGGGATACGAGGAGGGCTTCTACCTCGGCCCCACGGTGCTTGACTCGGTGTCCATAGACATGGAGATCGCGCAGGAGGAGGTCTTCGGCCCCGTGCTTCCGATCATATACGCCGAGGATTTCGAAGAGGCCCTGAAGCTGGCCAACGCCACGAGATACGGCAACGCGGCCTCCATCTTCACCTCCAGCGGGAGATACGCCAGAGAGTTCGCCCGGAGGGTCAACGCGGGCAACATCGGCATAAACATGTCCATAGCCCAGCCCACGCCCCACTTCCCCTTCGGCGGCCGCAAGCAGTCCTTCTTCGGCGTCCTCCACGCCCAGATAGACGCCGTGGACTTCTTCACGGACAGGAAGGTGATAATGCAGAGATGGTGGTGAAGGCCCTCCTCCTGGACCTGGACAAAACCTTGGTCAACGTGGAGGACCACACGGACTACTGCGCCGCCCTGCGGGAGCTGGAGGCGAGGGGCTTCTCGCCCCGGGCCGCAGGCCCCGAGACCTACTGGGGCAAGTGCACGAAGAGGGTCATGGACATCTTGATCTCGCTGGAGGGCGGGGCGTGGAGCGCCGCCAACGAGATAGTGGAGAGATACGAGCTGTGGGGAGCCGCCGCCTCGACCCCCATGCCCTACCTCGCGGAGTTTCTAGAAGCCGTGAAGGGAGCGCCCAAGGCCGTCGTCACCCTCCTCTCCCCGCGCCCCACCGCGTATGTGCTTCAGCGGCACGGCATAGCCGTAGACGCCGTGGTGGCGAGAGAGCCCGGCATAAGACCCAAGCCGAGCCCAGATCCCGTCCTGAAGGCGCTGGAGAGGCTCGGCGTCGGCGAGGCCGTCATGGTGGGCGACAGCGAGTGGGACGAAGCCGCCGCCAACGCCGCGGGGGTCCCATTCGTCGCCGTCACCAACGGCAGAACTCAACATAGATTCAAAACCAAATACGTGGCCGAGAACCTGCGGGGAGCCATCGAGATACTGCTACACGCGTTTAAAATCGGCAAGACTTAAGAGGGCCCTACAGCGGTATATAAAATACATAAATATGTAACTTTGTGGGGAATATTCGACTAAGGTATATATTGGCTGGGACTACATAGTTGTTATTTCCGGGCCGCAATCTCTTAGCAACATGTTCACAGAGCCTTTGCCCTTACTTCCACCGGGCCGGGCGCGCCGCGGGGCTGTGGTCGGGGCAATCAACCCTAAGCTCCTCCACGCGGATGGGTGCTTTAAGCAACGAGCAGTAGTAACCTCCTCTTTTCGACAAGTATTTACACGTCAAGCAGATGCGCGCCTCAAGTATCACCCCAGCCTTGTAGAGCTCAGCGGCGAGTTTCAGAAGCCCATGGAAGAGCCCCCGCAGATCCTCGCCGCCCAGTTGTTGCATGGCTGAGCTTATGATCGACGTGCACCGCTCTATCTCCATGGCCGCATCCCGCCCACGGTCTGTGAGCCGCGGCGTTGACGTCCTTCTGTCTACGCCGGGGGCCACCTCGACAAGACCCTTTTTTACGAGGGCCGCAAGCGCGTCGCTAACCGTGGGTTGCGTCAGAAGTAGCGTCCTTGACAGAGCCGTGACCCCCCGTGCGCCTCCTCCCCGGGCCACCGCCATCAGCAACTCGGACTGAAGCGCCGTGAGGCCGTGTCGCGCGGCGCACCTCCTGAGCACGTAGTCGTACGTGCTGGCGAGCCTGCCGAAAAGATATGCCGTTTTGTTCGCTAAGGACACGGGTGAAAAAAAGAGGCGTTTAAAAAATCACCAGTCCCCTTCCTTGGCGTATGGGTGGCTCCAGATGGCCGTCTGCAACACGATCGACTTAAACCACGCCGTGTGCATCTTCTCCACGTCTTCTGGGCTGTGGCCCTTCTTAGCTAGGAAGGGCCTTATGGTGGCGGCTATGGGGTAGATAAAGGCTATCATGTACCTCAGCGGTATGTGCGGCACCGAGACCACGCCGTCTGTCAAGTTTTTCTTAGTCCTGTGATGCCTCAGCCCTATCTCGTACATGTAGTCAAGCCACTGCTGATCGTAGTCCCGGCACGTCGTGTCAAGTATCCACTGGCCGAACCTCTTCCTAACCGCCTCCAGATACTCGGGAATAGGTCTGCCGGTCGCGGGGTCTGAGAAGTAGTACACGAGGTGTGGGTTCGAGCCGACCCACCCATACCACAGGTCTAAGATCTGGTCTATCTGGTCCTTGAGTACTTGACACGCCATCTTCAGATATTTGGCGTCGTCCTCGCTCCACATCACGGTCTTCTTCAACAGCTCGAAGTCCTCCCAGCTGATGGGCGCCCTAGGCACCCTGCCAAATGCGTAGCCGGGTATCTCCCTTGTTTTAACCATGTGAAAAACATAGGACTCCTATATAAATTTATCCGCATATACCGCGGCTAGGCGGTTAACCTAGGCCCAAGTAAAATCGGACGCCAAGGTCCTAGGTCGCAATAAATACCAACAATTCTCAATACATAGTTACATATCGAAGTATATACTACCGCCGGCATGTATATATTAACGCCTTGATGAAAAGAGCCGGCGCCTCATTTGAGGCGAAAAATACATATCCTTACATATCAATACATAAATACATATATTATATACCGCCGCGAAAAACGCCACTGATATAGCAATTCTTTGCCGCTTTTTCCGCCAATGCCAATATATGTCGTTATCGCACGCCTTTATTGGATGTGCAACTAAAACGTTAACCCCCCAACACATGCTGAAAGGCCCGATCTAAATAGTATGAGGAGCCGGAGATTTACAACCCTGCCCTCTTTCCCGCTGGCGTTGATTAACTGGCTCCTAACGAGGCCGGCCCTCGGCGTCCTCATCTTACCGCGCCGTGGATCGTGCACACAGAGACCACAGCACCGCGACAACCTGTCAAGGAGAAAACCCCACCCACCTCCCTCTAGCCGTACACAACACTATACTCAGCCGGGCACAGCCGAAATAACGCGATGAGCCACCCCTTAATTACTTCCCGCACTGCCCTCCGCGGCACGGGTCGGCGAATATCTGGTGGTAGCTGGAGGAGACCCGGCCGTCTAATTACGGCAACGAAGACCACGGGAGACACCCCGCCGTGCACACGGACCCGTCACCGTGACAGGTGTGTAAACAGTTCGGCATTGAAGAGGGTAGATCCTCGCCGGCCTCCGCCAACCATCCCCCTCAGCACATCTCACAACTCAAGAAGGCGTAGAATTTTAATCATCAAATCGATTATGTACATGGATATAGAATTTTATTTAAGGGGCGTCTGGACCCGGGACGGGGCGGGGGTCAAGCTCTATAGGGTGTTCGGCGACCCCACAATCGCCGAGCTGACCGACCCGTTTCTGCTCCTGGACCACTTCGGCTCCCGCTACCCCCACGAGTATCTGGCGGGGTTTCCCTGGCATCCGCACAGGGGGATCCAGACTGTGACCTACCTGCTGAAGGGCGAGGTCGAGCACGAGGATTCCGAGGGCAACAGAGGCGTCTTGGGGCCCGGGGATCTGCAGTGGATGAACGCGGGGTCTGGCATATTTCACTCGGAGATGCCCAGGCCCTTCGGCCGCGACCCCGAGGTCTCGGGCTTCCAGCTGTGGGTCAACCTACCTCGGCGGGAGAAGATGTCGGACCCCTTCTACAAGAACCTGAAGGGGGCGTCCATCCCGGCGGCGGTCACCGACTCGGGCGCCAAGGTGCGGGTGATCTCGGGGAGGGTCAGGGAGCCGGGGACGGGCGTCGTGGAGGGGCCTCTGACCGCGCTGGGCGTCGTGTATATGGACGTGGAGGTGCCCGCGGAGACGTCCTTCGCCATGGAGGTGGGGGAGGGCTGGCGGACCTTGGTTTACAACTTCGGGGGGCCCGCCAGGATACAGGGTAGGCGCGTGGAGGACAGAAGCCTAGTCGTCTTGAGCACCGACGGCGGAGATCTCAGGATAGACGGACCCGCGAGGGCGCTCGTGCTCTCCGGCGTCCCCCTCCGCGAGCCAGTGGCGTGGCGGGGCCCCATCGTCATGAACGCTTGGGAGGAGGTCGCAGAGGCCTTCCGGGAGCTGGAGAGGGGCACCTTCGTGAAGCGGCGGGCCCAGGTGGAGGATCTATGATCCTCGTGGCCACCGAGGACGGGGTGTATAGGGAAGACGGCGGCCTCTTCTGCTGCAGGGGGCTGGCCGTCTACGACATCCTTGAGGATTTGGTCTGCGCTGAGAGCGGCTTGTACAAGCTCCCCACTCTGCAGAAACTGGACAAGAGGGCGTGCTGGAGGCTATACAGAGAGGACCGCACCTACGCCTCCCTGGAGGGGCCGGTTGTGCTTGAGGTGGAGAGAGGCCGGGAGGTGGACCTCCGGAGATACGCCGCGGAGCTGGGGTGGCACTTCCCCCTGGGCCCTCCCCACGTGACCGACTTCGCGCGCTTCGGCGACGTCTTGGCGGCCGCCGTAGAGGTGGGCAACTTGATGGTCGGCGACTCGGTGGATTCCCTGAGGCCGCTGGACTTCGCCGAGGATCAGCACAACCTGCTTGCGTTTGGCCGCAGGTTGCTGGTGGCCACTGCCTCGGGCATATACATGTCCCAAGACCTAAGGAGCTTCAAGCAGGCTGAGGGGTCGGAGGGGTACGCCCACGCCTTGGTGATCAATCAAATGTCTGTGCTGTCAGTACAGTTCCATATGTACCTCCACATAGGGAAGGTCCGCTCTCTGGCTACCTCTGGCTTCTTGGGCGTAGGCTTTATTTGAAGCTGGGGTGGCGTCCCCGAGCAGTAAGCAGACCCTCATGTTTGGTGTCGTTGGTTCCATATATCAATCAAGTTCGGCATTTCAATTCATTATCGGCTGACTTACAGCGATGGTAACCTTAAAGAAGCAGAAGACGTTAGGAGATTGAAAAAGGGGGTGTCTTTTTAGAAGTTTTTCGGCCATTTCCTTCTGCCTCGGCGTGCCGTTCTTCGCCTTTTCGGCGAGGTAGAGCGCTATGGCCCTTCTGATGGCTTCGTCTTTCTCTGCCAGCTTTAGGAGGTCTGACGTGGTGATGTATACTGCGTATTTGGAGCCGTCTTTCACAATGTTCGGCCTAAGTCCGGCAGACTCAAGCCTCCCAGCGATTGCAAGCGCATGTCCAAGATTTTTAATTCGTCGTTTGGCGTAGAGCGAGCCATCCTTTCCTCTTATCAGTTTGAGGTACATCGCGATGCCCGCCACGGTCACGACGCCTGGTTTATCTGCCTCAACATGTGGAAGCGTAGGGATTTCATCGTTGTTGTGTCCACTATACGTCTCCCTAAGGATGTCTATACTCCTCTTCTCAGTCTTCAATTTGTGAGCCACTCTAAGGGCGTTGTCTGTGGCCAACATTACGACGATCCACTTGTGGGCCCTCAGCAGATCAAGCAACTCGCCGTATGCGCCCGCCGACTCCCTAAGCTTTACAAACGCCTCCCTGCCCGTGGCGACTAGTGCCGTGTATTTGCCTATCTTTGTGCCTAATCTCCAGGGCTCCTTACTTGTAATCACCAGCTCATACTTCCCACGTAGAACACTTCCTCGCCTGGCATCCCCATCTCCCAGCCACATGGTGAGCAAAGGCGCCCACTCCCCGCGCCTGAGGTACTCCGCAACGAGACTTATCGCTTCATCCTTACTCCACCTCTGTCTCCAGCTATTTGCACTAAGACGTACCGATACGCTTACCCCTTCGCGCGTCAAGTTGGCTGAATCGACGTATATGTAAAGCTCTCCATATCTCGTCGCAGTCCAAGCAAACACTTGCCAAGGTTGTGTGGTGTCCGTATAGGGCCGGTTCTTCATCTCGCTCTCATCGCTTGCCCTCCAGCCCAGCTGGAGTAGCTCAAGTCTCTCGAGCGGAAGCTTCAGCAAGTCGGGAAAACACGCCGAAGCGCTTATGCCGTGGATTTTGAGACGTGATGTAGTTCCGCCTATGTAAATCCACGTTCCGTCCGGCGCGTACAGCTTGTTGCCCTCCACTCTGTACGTGCCCTCGGCGACGGCTTTGTACAGCGTCGTCAGCTTCTCTTTCGCCTGTATCCACGCCTCCCGTAGCAATTGTTTCATTGTGTATCTGAAGTGGAAGACCTGACTCCTCTCTTCCTCCGATAACGGAAACGTCTCGATAATCCTCTGCGTTGCGTATTCCACGTACAGCATCCACGCCGGGAACACCCAATCCACCGGCCCCCGCAAGACGCCGCGGGTGGAGACCTCCTCAAGCGCCTCCTCCAAGGTCGGCGGCTCGGCGGGCCTCAATGCGAGCTCCAGACGTTCTTTTCTTTCTATGTTTCTATCCATAACACGTTAAACGCCGAGGCGCATGTTGAACTGTCCTATCCATGTCTCTTCTTTTTGCTTCGCTATATAAGCCTTCTCTCTACATGTAAAGACTGACAGGTACAGACCCACAGGAACACCTGCCAGGTTATACCACGTGGAGCTGGCCGCAGAGGTCGTCCCGCTGTGTGAAAAGGTCTGAGGAGCCAACACCTGCAGGTACTTCCCTGCAGGTTTTTCCTCGCAGGGATAATTAGACCTGTAAGTCCGTCCCTGTAGGGAAAA
>Ga0209670_100375_pt1 | contig 27611 bp, 24 predicted proteins | sample PerSpoBPS_BMetaG_FD_184741 | JGI IMG/M metagenome (GOLD analysis project Ga0209670, IMG submission 184741) | Thermal spring microbial communities from Yellowstone National Park, Wyoming, USA - Perpetual Spouter B (PS_B) MetaG (SPAdes) (version 3) | ecosystem: Environmental > Aquatic > Thermal...
CGGGTTTTTACTTAACTTAAGCATGTCTCTGGCTTCACAGATTTATTAAAGAGTATCATGTCGCCCTTTAGGGCGGGGTGCCAGTTCATCAAGGTTTTTATGGGTGGTGGGGACATGGAGAAGGTGAGGAGAGCTATTGCTGTGGAGATAGAAAACCCGCCGCCCGAGCTATACGCTGTGGAGATAGCGTACCGGCGGATCGTGGAGGAAGTCGCGGCATACGTCGCAGAGAGAGGGAAGCTGGAGAAGGAGAAGTACGGCGAGCTGTACCGCCGTTTCAGAAAGCAGTACCCCCTACCCGCCCAGCTAATCCAGCAGGCCATAAACCAAGGCGTAGAGACCGGCAAGTCTTTTCTGGAGCTGAGGAGAAACGGCCGCATCCACAAACCCCGCCCAGAGCTTCGGCGGGTCTCGATAAGATTCGCTAAAGACAGCTGGAGCTACAAGAAAACTATCAGCTCTACAGCTCCCGTTAAACTGGCGCTGTCTCTCCCAGGCGGGAGGAGGAAGGTCTGGATAAAGCCGCATAGGAGGTTCTGGCTGTATTGGTGGAAAGTTCTTAGTAAAGAGACTGAGCTTGCCTCCACGCTGATTCTGAAGCGGCGGAGGGGCAGATGGTATGCGATATTCATCTTCGACTTGGCGCCCAAGAGGGAGCCTCTGGCGGAGGCTGTCGCCTTCGACGTAAACGAGAACTCGGTAGCAGTCGACAAACTGAGTCTGCTCTCGACGGTGGATGCCGTGGCGCGGTGGAATAGGCAGTACGTAGACCCCGCCGTCTACTCCATAAAGACAGACTTCGGCAGACTCGCGAAGAGATACGAGGCTGTCAGAAACGCAAAGCTGGAGGAGCTCAAGCGGAAATACCCATACGCCGGGAGAGACGAAAAAGAGAGAAGACAGAACGTTGCAGACACTAGGGAGTTTAGAAAATTCGTAAGGAGGCTTAGGGAGAGGAGGCGGAAGGAGGGCCGGGTAAGGCAAACCGCCCGCGAGATTACGAGGAGCCCAGCCGTAATCATAACGGAGGAGCTTGGTAAAAACCCACAAGAGGAAATGATCGGCGGTGAAGAGAAGAAGGTGAAGAAAAGAGAACTGAGACACCGCATTAAGCAGACGCCGTTTAAGAAGTTGCTTAAGTCAATAGAGGACAAGGCAACGGAGGGCGGCTCCGTGGTTTTCTACGTCTCGCCGTATCGCAACAGCAAAGTGTGTCCCATTCACTTCACGCTCTTGAGGGACAACGGCGGTTGGCACACTTTACACTGTCCCCGCGGCCACCCCGTAGATAGAGACGCGGCGGCGGTGTTAAACATGCTGTGGAAAATCACGCCAGAGGGCGTCGTGAAGGGCGTCTGGTGGGACTTGAAGGAGGTAGGGAAGAGACTGGGAAAGGGGATCGTGCAGAGGGAAGCTGTGAAGAAGGCGAATCCCATTGTTCCACAGCCCATTGTATACGCCGTCTGGGTATCGCTCAAGAGACTGAGGGCCAGCTCCCAGTGGCCCGCGGTGCTGGCCCGGGCCGCACCCATGACCCCCGCCCAAGGCGCCGATGAAGGCGGGACGAGGACACCTCCCCGCGGGGCACCCGCCCCCCGGGGAGGAGGTCAGTAAAGAGTTGCCGCCCAGCCGTGACCTGCCGCGTAGAACGTTGGCGGTCTGACCCCTACTACGGTGCCGTGGCGGCGGTTAAGGCGGGAAACGGCTACGTGGTGGGGGACATCAGCGGGTGGATCCCCGGCGCCTTTCAAAAATATGTAGAACTCCCACCTGGCCTCTACAGGCTGGAAGAAGGCGATTGTGTAGTAGAGCCGCCGAGATACCCTTGGCATTTCCCCACGCCGTACATGGCCGCCGACTGGGGAGACGTGGTGGAGCTCCGGATATATGCGCCGGAGACCCCGGAGGTGTCGGGGGGAGAGGTGACGAAGCTGGCGGAGGTGGGGCCCTTCGCTGTGTACCTCGGGACGACGCGTAGGAGGCGGTACGAGGTGAGGTGTTGCGGCAAGACTAGACGGTTCCGGTCTCCTCCGGCCGCCTCGTCGCCGCCGGTGACGGCCATGTACGAGGTCTTGCCGGACCGCGCCGCGGATCGCCTCGGCTGCATCGACCTGCGGCGGCACTTCTGCGGCGGCACGTTAAAAGACGTGGCGGCGCTCGCCATGGGTGCTCTCGACTTTTCAGACAGCCTCTATCTACACCCCATATATCCCGCCATGAGTTACCATCGATACGATGTGGTGAACCATATGGACGTAGACGAGAGGCTGGGGGGCTGGACGGCCTTCGTCGCGTTGCGAGACGCGTTGAGGAGAGCCGGCATGAGGCTTGTGTTAGACGTGGTGTTGTACCACGTGGGGCTTCGGAACCCGTTGTTTCCGGAGGGCCCCTTCATCTTAAAGAGTCCAGAGCTGGCGCGTCTAGTCAAAGAGGCGGCTCTCAGACTGCCGCGGGACGTCTTTAGGGAGTTGGCGAGGGGCGAGCCGCCCTACGAGACTTTTCTAAAGGTGTGGGCCATGCCGCGGCTTGACTACTCCAGGCCGGAGGCTGTGGAGTACGCCCGGCGCGTGGTGGAGTTTTGGGCCCCCCACGTAGATGGGTTTAGGCTGGACGTGGCCCACGGCGTGCCGCCGGGGGTCTGGACGGAGGTGTTGAAGCCGGCGTCGGGCCGGTACGTATTCGGCGAGCACATGGGGAACCCCGCACCTTTCTACAGCGCCGTGAGGGGCTTCACGGCGTATATGCTCTACGGCGCGTTGACCCAGCTTGGAGGAGACGCGGGGAAGCTCGCGGAGGCGGTGAACAGATACATAGCCCTGACCCCGCCCACCTCTCTGCCCCACATGAACACCTTTTTGGAGAACCACGACCTAGACAGGGCGAAAACAGTCTTCGGCGGGGCTCTGGAGATGGGCTACGCCCTTATTTACTCGCTTCCAGGCGTGCCCTCGGTGTACGCCGGCGGTGAATGCGCCGAGGAGGGGAAGGCGGCGGACCACACAAACAGAAGGCCCTACAAGCCGTGTCCCGACTCGCCGGTTAGACAGCTCCTGACGCGGCTGTATAAGACGAGGAGGGACCTGCGGCTAAACACAGGCCCCGCCTGGGCCGAGGCAAAAGACTCCTCACTTGTGATACACGTGGCAGGCGCCCAGATAGCTATAGAGAACAAGCGGGCGGTGTTTAGTAATACCTACCAAAGCCTTGAACTGCAATATAAATAGACCCGGATATACTCATGAAGCTTGATTTAAGAGGCGTCACGGCTATCTACGGCCGGCCGGGGACCGGCAAGACCAGCCTTGCGATGCGCATCGCCCACGAGCGGATCGCCGAGGGGCAGAACGTGCTGTGGGTCTCGCTCTACGAGGACAAGGAGACTTTTTTCAGAAACGCCGCGGCGCTGGGCTACGATCTCTCTAAGGCGGAGTTCTGGGATATGATCTTCGTCAGGCCCGACATCATACTCAACCAGGTGATCTCAGCTACTTCTCAGGGGAACTACGGCCTCGTCGTGGCTGACTCCATATCGGCCTTGGTGGAGGATCTCCAGAGCAGGGAGTACCTCATAAACGCGGTGTATAGAGTCTTCAAGCCGTCTAACATAGACTTCATCGGCATAGCCGAGGAGGAGTCGGCGACGCCTCTGGACTACATAGCCGACAACTTGCTCCGCATGGAGCTGAGGCTTGAAAACGGGATCGCCGAGAGGAGGATGTATGTGGTGAAGGCAAGGGGGAGGCGGGCCGGCTACTACGTCGAGTTCGACATTTTGGAGGGCCGAGGCGTTGTGTTCCTCGACGACCTGCCCCGGCCTGCGGCTAAGGGGCGCTGGGAGAGGCGGGTAGATCCCCTCTACAGCGCGGTGGGGCCCGTGAAAGGCGGGGGTGTTTACCTCTTCGCTGGCCGCGGCTTAACGCCTCTCCTTGCCCGGGCCGCGGCGGAGCTCTCCCGCGAGGGGCTTAAGGTGCTTTACCGCGTCTTCTTCCGCGACGCCTCCGCCGCCTCTACACTTGTGGAGAAGTTCGGGGGCAGGGCCTCGGTGCAGCAGGTGGAGCCCCGGCCCCAGTCACACTTCACGCACATCAAGGGGCTTTACGAGACCTTGGCCGAGACAGATGCAGACGTGTTGATCTCAGAAGGCGTAGACGTGGAGTTCTTGGTATACGGCAGGAAGGCTCTCGACATAAACAGGAGGGAGATTGAGGAGCTCAGAAGGCTTGGCGTCGCCGTTTTTATAAACGTGGACAAAGACTTCGGGCTTAGGCCCTTCGCAGACGTCGTTATAAAAGTGAGGGGAGACAGGGCCGTCGTCTACTCCTCCCAAGGCAGAGCTCTGTGCCGCTACGAGACCGACCCGGCCCCCCGCCTTGTCTGCTAACGCCGTGGACTGCGTCAGGATAGAGGGCAGGGCCTACGTTGCGGGCAGATTCGCCCGGGTGAGGCTAGGGCGGGAGGGGTGCAGGACCCTGCAGTTTTCCAACGACTACATCATCCTGCCCGGCATGGTGGACATCCACGTCCACTTCCGAGACTGGGGGCTTTCACACAAGGAGACCTTAGCCGGTGGCGCCGCCGCGGCGCTGGCGGGCGGCGTGGTGGCAGTCGGCGACATGCCCAACACGAGGCCCCACATAAAGACGGCGGAGCTCTACCGCAAGAGGCTGGAGGAGGGGGCATCCCTCCCCATCATCTACAGGCTACACATGGGCGTCCCCGGGGACCTCGCGGAGCTGGACGCCGCCAGGCCCGGCTCTGTCAAGGTCTATCCGGAGGACGTGGAGACCTACGGCTGGGGCCACGTGGAGGCGTTGATGCGGAAATGCGCCGCGTTTGGCTGCGTCGTCGTTTTCCACTGCGAAGACCCTGCCTACTTCAAAGGCCCGGAGCGTCCCCCCGAGGCGGAGCTCCGCTGTGTCGAGCGGGTGCGTGCCCTAGCCAGCTTAACCGGGGCAAAGGTGCATCTGACCCACATCACCCTGCCCCAGACGGCGGAGGCGTCCCGGGGCTGGGCCACGGTGGACGTCACGCCGCACCACCTGCTCTTGGATACGGAGAACTGCAGAGATCCAGGTCTCTGTCTCGTGAACCCGCGGCTGAGGACGCCGGAGATCCGGAAGGCGCTTCTGGCAACCTTCGCCGCGGGTCTCGTGGATATGTACGCCACTGACCACGCCCCACATACCTTGGAGGAGAAACGGTCGCAGTCGCCGCCCCCCGGGATATGTAGCATAGACGTGTCGCTGAGCCTCCTCCTCGCCCTCTGGAAGAGGGGCGTAATCTCGCTGGGTGACGTGGTTAGGCTGTATTCGCACAGGCCGGCCCGCCTCCTCGGCGTGGAGGCGGAGGAGACATTCGTCGTGGTTAAGCTCGAGGAGTTTAAGGTGCGTGGGGAGGACTTCGCAGGTAAGTGTAGACACACGCCTTTTGAGGACTTCACCGCCTTCGGCAGAGTGGCGGCGGCCGCGGTCAGGGGGAGGATTTACTTCAGAGGCGGGGAGGTCTACAGCCTTTAGGCTTCGTACTTTTCGGCGAGTTTAAACAAGGCGTTGAGAACCACCTCGTTGGCGCCTTCGTAGATCTCGGTGGCCTTGGCGTCTCTATACAGCATCTCCACCTTGGAGTCTGTGGAGTAGCCGAAGCCCCCCATTATCTGCATAGCTATGCGCGTTGCATCTACGGCGAGCCGTGACCCCAGGTACTTGGCTATCTGGGCGTAGAGCGGGAAAAACTCGACGTTTTTATCTCTGTAGTAAGCCGCGGTGTAGACAACGCCTCTCACAGCCTCTATCTGTGCCTTGATTGATGCCACGTAGTGTTGAAGAACTTGGAAGTTTATTATGGCGGTGCCAAACGCCGTCCTCCTCCTGGCGTACGCCTCGGCCTCCTTTATGGCGCCCTGCGCGATGCCGAGGCCTATGGCGCCCACGCAGGTGCGGCCGTTGTTTAGATCGTCGAGCACCACCTTGAAGCCGCCGTTTAAACCGCCTACTATCGCCTCGTCGCCTACCTCACAACCGTGGAGCTTGACCTCCGCAGTGCCGGTCCACCTGACGCCCATCACGGTGACGGGGTTCGTCTCCACGCACTTCCCCCGCTCCACGAGGAACAGCGTCACTGTCTTGTGCTTTTCCCTGGGCGACCCGGTCCTCGCCGCCACTAGGAATGCGTCGGCGTATATGCCCGAGGTTATCCACAGCTTAGTTCCATTGATAACCCACGAGCCGCCCACGCGCTCCGCCTTAGTCTCAAGCGAGAAGGCGTCTGAGCCGCAACAAGGCTCGGAAAGAGCGAAGGCGATGATCTTCTCCCCCCTCACGGCGGGCTGTAGCCACCTCTCCCGGAGCTCCCGCCCAGCGTAGTGCATGAGGTTATGCACAATCATGGAGCCCTGAACCTCCGCGACGGTGGCCAGAGCCGGGCTTGACCTAGCCACCTCCTCCACCACAAGCACCAAGCTCCGGAAGTCCAGCCCGGGGCCTCCGTACTCCGGCGGGGCGTGCGGCGCGAGGAGGCCCAGCTCCCCCATTTCACGCAACAGCTCCCTGGGGTACCACCCCTGGTCAATCCGCCTGGCGTTGGGCTCCACCCTCCTCTCCACGAAGTCCTTTGCCGTTTTCCTCACAAGGTTGTGCACCTCATCCAGTTGCGGATACATAAAAAACAAAACAAGCGGATGTTTATAAGTGGTAGTACGTCAGGCTTCTGGTAGCAATAGGAGGTGTGTCCCCCGGCCTCGGTCACGGAGTCAGACCTGGGCGTTGACAAGAAAACTCTGCTTGAGGCCTTCGGCGGGAGCTACGGCGCCATCTGCACCTTAGCTGGCGTAGAGCCCCCTACCGGTTGCCTTTCTCAAGTCCTCTCCTCTAGGTAGCCCGGTGGAGAAGATCCACGACGCCCGCCACTTCGGCCTGGACTCCCAACGCGTGGAAGACCCTCCTCAGCTGGGCTTTGCAGGTGGCGCAGGACCTCACAGCGGCGCCGAACTCCGCTCCTCTATACTTTCCCAATACTTCACGGCCAGGGAGTACGTGGTGGAGATCGCACTATCCCTTAAGCAGACTCTTGATGCGGCTGGCGCTCTTGTTGTTGTCCACGTGATTTGCGCAACGGCCGCCGTGCCCTTGATTAGCCTCGTCGTGACTCCTGTGGCTTATTTCGCGGTGAAATCTAGAAGACTAGAGAAAGCGTGAAGTAGGTGAGGTAGGCGGCGACGTAAGCCAGGAGTAGGTTCGCCGCGACGCTGAGCAGAGTAAGCCTAAGCCCCACCGTCTTGTAGATGGAGGAGAGAGTTGCGATACATGCGGAGTACATGGCCGTAAACACCAAGTAGGCAAACACAGCGGGTAGCGGCAGGGAGGGAAGCAACTGCAAGCCGCCGGTGGCTTCGAGGAGGCCCAGCACCACCTCCTTGAAGATCCAGCCACCTATAAGCGGCATCACCAGCTCCCAAGGCATGCCAAGCGGCGCGAAGAGAGGTTGCATGGCTTGGCCGGCCAAGGCGAGATAGGAATGGGAGACGTCCTCGGCAACGCCGTGTGGCCCGAAGGCTTGAAGCGGCCATAGGGCGAGCATGACGGCGACAAGAGGCGGCGCCACCTTGTGGAAAAACTCGCGGAACTCAGCCGCCACTTTCAAGGCGTATATGCGGAGGTTTGGGAGGAGTATCGGGGAGGGCGGCACCTCGCCTCCGGCGGCCGCGCCCAGGCCCAGCACGCGTCTATATATCAGCGACGCGAGGAGCACCATATGAAAGGCGACTGCGTAGGGGAGGAACACGGCGAGCGGTATGAGATACGGCATGTGGGCAAAGGCGGCGGTCGCCACAGCGGCGAAGATGGCGAGCCTCGCGACGCAGGGCACATATGGCAACAGCAGAGCGGTAAGGACGCGGTTTGCCCTCCCCCAGAGCACCCTAGCCGCGGCCACAGCGGGCACGTTGCAGGAGGCCCCCACAAAGAGGCAGACGACGCCCCGGGGAGGTATGCCCAGACGTGTTAGTTGCCTCTCAAGGCTTCTGGAGAGGAGGGCAATCACGCCGCTGTCTTCATACAGCGTGATGAGCGAAAGAGCCACAAAGACGTATACCGATATTGTTAACAAAGTTAATAAGGTCCCCCACAAGGCCTCCGCCACGAAGCGGCCGGCAAGCCCGCCTAGGTTCTCCAGAATCCAGCTGGACACGGCGCCGTCAACTGCGTCCAAGAGCTGTACTATCGACACGGGCAGTTCAGCGCCCCACGGCGTGATGCCCTCGACGACAGCCATGAGGAAAAGCCCCGCGGCGAAGCCCAGCGCCACCAACGTCAGAAGCGCCAGGACGGGGCGAGCCAAGACGGAGGACTTAACCGCCGCGGTAGCGGGAGGCTCCAACTTGATCGGGCGCGGCGTCCCCCTGGGAAGCCCCTCTACCAACAGTTTCACCAGCTTCTCCACGCCGCTTCTCTTGGTGGCCGACACGTAGACCACAGGCACGCCAAGGGCCTTGGAAAGCTCCTCCTCCGAATAAGGCGGGATCCAGAGGTCGGCCATGTTGAAAACCACGGCTACCGGCTTGTACTTGCTGGCCACCTCTGCTATTTTCAAGGCGTTTCCAACCGCGTGGGGCGCGGCGACGACCACCACGCCGTCGTAGGAACCCTCCGCTATCTCCTTCATGGCGATCTTCTCGTCTTCGTCGCGGGGGTTTTCGGGGTTTATAACCCCCGGCAGGTCGATGATTTCGATTTTTTCGCCGTCCCGTCTCAGATACGCCTTGTGTATCTCCACAGTGGTGCCGGGGTAGTTCGCGGTCTTTACGTAAAAACCTGTGAGGGCGTAAAACAGAGAGGACTTGCCCACGTTTACCGGGCCCACAATGGCGTAGCGCCTCACACGCTATTAACATTGTGTATTTAAAAATTTTCCAAGTGTTCTTTTAATTTTTGTAAAATCTGTTTCGAAATCTATTTCTGATAGATATGTGGATGCAACCTCATCTATTTATCGCATAATGTACACAACATTTAAAACGGTGCAGATTTTTATGGTTTATGAACATGAAGAAAGACAGGGTGAACATCGCCGTGGCTAAGGAGGTTGCTGAGGTGCTTGCTAACACAGCCGAGGAGCTGGGCATGACGCAGTATGCCCTTGCCAACCAGATTCTTGCCGTGGGGCTGGACCTCATCCGCCAGGGCTACAGCGTAGCCCAGATAAAGGAGATAGCCCAGTTCTACAGGGTTATGACGGAGGTAGAAAGCGTACCTGTGCCGGGCAGGGTCCTCGACAGGATGATAGTGGAGATGTATAAGGAAAACCCCGACGCCGTGACACGGGCTTGGTGCGACGCCGGCAAGATGCTGGCCGCCTACATCAAGGCGGTGTTTGGAGACCTGGAAAAGGCGGTTGAGCTGGCGCCCTACGTGGCGAGGGTGGTGCCTGCTAAGCGCTTCGAGGTCAAGGCGAAAGACGGAGAGTTCACCATGGACACGATAGGAGTCGGCTACAGCCTAGAAAGCGTCCAGGTCACCGCCAAAGCCGTCCAGTGCCTCCTAGAGGAGCTCAACTACGAGGTGGAGGAGATCATCACGGCGCCCGGCATACTCCGCGTCAAGGCCGTCGTAAAGTAATGGCGCTATCCCTCAGAGCAGTCAAGAGGAGCTTCGGCGACTTCATACTGGGACCTATAGACCTAGAGGTGGGGAGGGGGGAGAGGGTGGCCGTCGTGGGGCCCTCAGGATCCGGCAAATCCACGTTGCTCCGCATCGTCGCGGGGCTTGTCATGCCGGACGAAGGCCGTGTATATATAGACGGACGCGACGTGACGACGCTCGAGCCCTGGCGCCGCGGAGTGGGGCTCGTCTTCCAAAGCCCCGCCCTCTTCCCCTCCCTCACCGTGTTGGAAAACGTGGCGGAGCCGCTCATTTCTCGCGGCGCATCTAGGCAGGAGGCTGTGCGGAGGGCGCGCGAGGTTTTGGAAGTCTTGGGGCTTGGGCACCTAGCTGGGAGGTACCCCGCCCAGCTCAGCAGAGGGCAACAACAGAGGGTGTCCCTCGCCAGGGCGCTTGTGTTGGAGCCTCCCGTTTTGCTTCTCGACGAGCCTCTCACGGCGCTGGACACCCCGCTGAGGGGGGAGGTCCTGCCCTATATCTACGAGGCGTCTAAGGGCCGTACCGTGTTGTACGTCACGCACGACTTCGAGGAGGCGACCTTCGTCGCAAGCCGACTGGTTGTCCTCATGGACGGCCAGGTGGCGGCCCAAGGAGACGCGGTAGAGCTTTTTGAAAACCCGCCGACGCCCAAGGTGGCCCAGTTCCTCGGCTACACAAACCGGCTGAGGGCAGACTGCGGCTTTTTCTACTTCAGGCCGTGGGACGCGGCGCCTGGCACCACCTACGTCGGCCGCGTCGTCGCCGTGTGGTACAAGGCCGGGAGATACGAGGTTTTGGCGGAGGTGGAGGGGCAACACGTAAGAATCGTCACACCTAAGCCGCCGCGGTCAGGTTCATTCTCCTTCGACGTGGTGAAGGGGAAGTGCTTTCCTCAGATGGAGTAGGGTCTCGGCTTTATGAGCCGCGACGCGGCGAGTAGCACCAGCACCAAAAGGGCGAGCACCGCCGAGTAGAAATGCCCCATCTCGATCAAGTCTGGCGCTCTTGAGGTGAGGAGTCGGACGGCCTCTGCGGAGAGCGTCGCGGCGCCGCCCGTGGTGAGCATCAACGCCAGCGTCGTCTCAGATAGAGAAGAGGCAAGGGCCACCAGCCAAGTCTGCACGAGGGTTGGGCCGAGGGCTTCGCTTATTATCCGCGTGACGCATTTCAAAGGACCCAGGTACAAGACGCAAGCCTCCCTGGTATCTATTCTTATCTTCTCCCAGGAGGGCTTGACGAGGGAGTAAGCAAGCGGGGCGATAACTACTGAGTAGGCCGCCGTTAGAATAAGCAAGGTGCCGTACAGCGGCTGGGCCATGTGGAAGAAGCCGAGGGCGAAGAGGCTTTTTGAGAGGGAGACCGTAACCACATATGTCAACGCGGGTAGCCGCGAGCCGACGGAGTCCGAAACCAGGAAGGCCAACATCACGAGAAGCACCGCCGCAGACGCCGTCAGCGCCACGGCGAAGCTGTTAAACAGAGGCCGAACCGCGGCTTCAACGCCGCGGGGCTCCAGCAGAGGCGAGAAGATGTAGAAGGCCACAGCGAAGAAATAAAGCGCTACTCCGAGGGAAAACGCCGTGGGGACGGGCCCCACGGCGGGGGTCCTCGGGGCGGGCTCCGCAGGCGGGGGCGCCGGGACCTTGAGGAGGGGAAGGGCGAGTACAGCCGAGGAGAGTAGGCCCAGCAACACGAGGCTGGCAACGAGGTCCGTAGAGGCGAAGGAGGTGGCGTAGATATAGACGAGTAGCTCAAGGGTGGGGTATCTGCCGCCTAGGAGAAGCGGGGTTGTGAAGCTGAGAAAGCTGAAGATAAACACGGTAAAGAAGGAGTACAAAACCGCGGGACGCAACTCGGCGAAGACAATCTTCAGCCTTGTGGCGGCCCTCCTCACGTATAGATCGGCCGCCTCCAGCAAGTCGGCCGGGATAGACCTGAGGTTAGACTCCACAACCAGCGCCACGTAGGGCCCGTAATACACGGCGTGCGCCACCACGATGCCCCACGGCCCGTACATGAAGTCCCCGTGGAGCCTAATCAACGCATCCACAGTGGAGAGGGCGGGGGCGAAAAACGGCACAAGAGCCACGGGCTTAACCCAGGGAAACCGGACATACGCCGGCACCAGGGCAAGCCCCACCGCCAGAGACAAAGCCGCCGAGGCCGCCGCCTGGACCCAAGTAAACGCGAAAACCCAAAGCACGTAGCTGTCCACCTGCAGGGAGACGCCGTATTTAGCCAGGAGAATGATGTAAGGGGCTGTAAATACGGAGAGGAAAAAAAGCGGAGGGATTAAGTACCGCCTCACCCGCCGGCTATTTCCCTCTGCCACCTAAGCCTCCACTCGTCGGCCTTGGACCCCAGCGCCGGGTTGTACACCACGACGCTACGCGGTTGCGGGAGGCCTTTGTTGTTTTCTATCTTCGCGTCGGGCCTAACCGGGAGCATGTAGTTGTAAGGATCCACGAGGTCTTGACCCTCCTTGCTCAAGGCGAACTTGACAAACTCCACGGCGAGGTCGCGGTTCTTCGAGTTCCTAAGCACCGCCACCCCCTCTCTGTAGAGAAACGCGCTTGAGGTCGCGGCGCGCATATGCGGCGTGCCGGGGTCTATGGCGTGGCTGAACCACGACAAGGCGACAACCACGTCGCCGCGCTTAAGCGCGTTCCTCGTAGCTGTGAATCCGCTGGGGTAGCCAACCTTGGCGATCTGCCCCGCCAGTTGCTTGAGGTAGCGCCACCCCTCTTCCTCTCCCTTCACAGACATGACCCATGAAAGCACCGCGAGACCCGTCCCCGAGGTGACGGGGTTTGGATACGCGACGAGCCCCTTGTACTCCGGCTTGAGCAAGTCGTCCAACGTCTCGGGCGGCTTCAAGCCGAGTCTCGCCAACGCGGTCTCGTTATACACGATCCCTATGTACGACTTATCCAGCGGGTAGACGCACCCGCGCGGGTCCCAATACTCGTCGGCAGGCACGCCGTCTACCTTTATTCCGGGGCAGTAGAGGACGTCTCTTTCGATCAACACTGTGTAGTAGAACTCCGGAATCCCTATGGCCACGTCCCAGGGCGGGTTGTCCCTGTTGCGGACCAGCTCGTTTACCATCTCCACGGCGCCTCCCAGCGGCACGAAGGTGGCGTTTACGCCGTATTTCCTGCTGAACTCCTGCGCAAGCGCCTTGCCCAAGTCGCTTATGCCCTGAGGCCCGACGATTACGAGCCTCTTCTCCGCGGTCTGCTGGTAGGCCTGCAACGCCAAGACGGCAACAAGTACCACAGCCACTGCGAAAACCACCGCCAATAAGGTCCTAATAGACATATGAGCAACATGTTATCTCTTTTTAAATATTAAAAAAAGCCCAGGTGGAGAGACTTGTGATGACACGGCCGTGACTCGACCTGTGAAGACGTGTTTCTATGCTGAAAAATTAGAACGTCTCCACGAAGTCCGTCGGCTTCGGGATCTCCTCCTTCAACCCCTTCTTCTTCCTCAGCTGCTTCACGAGGTCCGCCAACAAAGACTCAGGCACGGGCGCCCACCGCGAGAACTGCATCGACCAGAAGATCTTGCCGGCGGCGGCCGCGCGGAGCTCGTCGCTTATGTTAAACGACTCAAGCACCGGGAGCTCAGCCCTCAGATACGCCATGTACTCCTGCTGGGTCATGTCTAGAACCTTCCCCCTGTGTTTGTTCAACACGGAGGTCACCGCGCCGATGTAATCAGGCGCCACCTTGATGTCCAGCTTCATCAAGGGCTCCAGCACCGTCGGCCTCGCGGAGAGCACGGCGGCGAATATGGCGTTTTTAGTGGCGGGCATTATCTGTGCCGGCCCGCGGTGCGCCGGGTCCTCGTGCACAACGGCGTCGGTCAGCACCACCTTGACGCCCCTCATGGGCTCCATGGCCAAGGGGCCAGCCTCAGCCGCCCACCTAAAGCCCTGCACGATGTAGTCTCTTATCTCGCGGAGGTACTGGATGCCGGACGACCTGTCTACAATTATGTTGAAGTACCTGTCGTCTATGGCCCAGATGCCGCGCGCCTCGTCGGCGTCCCAGCCGGCCTTCTCCCTAAGGATCTTCGCCCTCTCCCTCGGGTCCTGGTCCTCCGTGACCTCCTTCAAGGCGATGAGCTCTATGGTGGTCTCGTCGAGAGGCTCCACGTAGAAGTAGAGGCGGTTGTGCTTATTCGGCGACTTGCCCTCCCACACCTGCGACCTCTCCCGCACAGTCTCCCTGAAGCGGATCAACGGCGGCGACACGGTGAACTCGGTCTTTGTCCTCTCCTTCAACAGCCACGTGGCGATCTCGAGGTGCAGGGTACCCACGCCAGACAGCAGGATCTGCCCAGTCTCTTGGTCAATCTTGAGGTCTAGGGTGGGGTCCTCTATCACGAGGTCCTTCAAGGCCTCCACCAGCCTAGCCAGCTCCGCCGGGTTCTTCGGCTCTATGGCGACGGTCACCACGGGCTCGGAGATGTACCTCATCCTCTCAAATGGCGGGATGTCGGCATATTTCGGATCCACCAAGGTGTCGCCAGCCCTCGCCTCGTCCACGCCCATCAGCGCTACTATGTTGCCCGCGGGCATATACGGCACGATTATCCGCGCGGGACCCATGTAGATGTATGTCTGCAGAACCTTCTTCTTCAGCTTCCTGCCGATTATGTAGATCTCGTCGCCCTCCCTGATGGTGCCGGCGAATACGCGGCCTGTGGCGATCAAGCCGGCGTGGGGGTCCTTGTTTACCTTGCTGACGGCCACTATGGCGGGCCCGTTGGGGTCCGCCTCAAGAAGCGCCTTGCCCACCTCGCTGTTTAAGTCGCCGCGCCAAAGTCTCGGGATTCTGTACTTCTGCGCCACGTTAGGCGGCGGCACGTGCTCAGTTATCATTGTCAGCAAGGTCTTATACAGCGGGAACTCCTCGGCCAGCTTATCCACGTACCCCTTCTCGTACGCATCCACTATGTTGCTGAACCTGAGACCAGCCTTCTGCGCCATCGGGATCGTGATGCCCCACTTATGAAGCGCCGATCCCAGCGCCACCTGGCCCTTGCCCGGGTCCACCTTCCACTTGTCTTTAAACTCCGGCGGGCCGAACATGTCGATCAAGGCGTTGAAGTCCTTCACGATGGTGAGAATCCTCTGCTGGATCTCCTGAGGCGAAAGCCTTAGCTCCTTGATGAGGCGGTCTATCTTGTTGATGAAGAGCACAGGCCTCACATACTCCTCCAAAGCCTGCCTCACCACGGTCTCCGTCTGCGTCATGACGCCCTCCACGGAGTCCACCACCACGAGGCCGCCGTCCATGACCCTTAGGGAGCGCGTCACGTGGCCGGTGAAGTCCACGTGGCCCGGCGTGTCGACGAAGTTGATCAGATACGGCTTGCCCCCGTATTCGAAATACAGCGATATGTTTGCCGCCTTGACCGTCATCTGCCTCAGCTGTTCAATGGGGACGTAGTCCATCGCAAGCGCCTTCCCGGCCACCTTCGGCGACAGAAGCCCAGCGCCCATCAGAAGCGAGTCGCTGGTGGTGGTCTTCCCATGGTCCACATGCGCCAGAGTACCGGCGTTTCGGATCTGCGCGGGGTTCTTCGCAATCGCCAAAATTTCGTCCAGTTGCTTTTCCACAATCCTAACCGCTGAAGACATGCCCGACGATGAGCATATGTATATTAATTTTTCTCCGCCGCATCCCAATCCACGTACAAGCGAAAATACGCAACGGCTCGGTGCGGCACAGCGCCCGCCGGAGGTAGCCTAGCCGCAAGCTGTGTCTAGCGGTTCGGCGTATTGCTGGGGGTCCCCGCGCCACGCCACCCTACCCTCCCTAAGCGCAATCAAGGCGCGGCAACACTTCAAGACGTCGCCGTGGTGTGTGGTGACGACGACTATCCTCCCGGTTGCGTAGTCGGCGAGCGTTTTCATGACGCGGCTACGCCAGTCGCCGTGTAGGTTGGCGAGAGGCTCGTCGAGGAGGAGGAGGTCCGCCTCCGCCGCAAGCGCCGCCGCGATGACCACTCTCTGTCTCTGCCCCCCGCTGAGGGTCCGCCACCTCCTCTCCGCGAGGTCCTCAACCTCCAGGAGGCGCATGTAGCGCCTCGCCGCCTCCACGTCCTCCCTTCTCACCGGCGTTGGGGAGAAGCGGGATCTCCCCGCCAGCGCTACCTCCACCGCCGCCGCGTCAGGCGGCACATGGAGCTCCCCCACGTATACCTTCGCCTTGACGCCGACGTGCTCCACCCAGCCGCGGTCGGGCCTCAAGAGGCCCGCCAAGATCTTGAGTAGGGTGGTTTTGCCCGACCCGTTGGGCCCAACCACGCAGGTCAGCCCCTCCCCCAGCTCGCCGGCCGCCTCAAGGACGAAGTCGCCCAGCTTCTTGACGACGTCAAATCTTACGTACATACCTCCACAGAAGCCAGCCGGCCGCGGGAGCCCCCACGAGAGACAACACCACGTTGACCGGTAGCTCGCGGGGCAGAAGGAGCCTAGTCGCTAGGTCGGCCGCGAGGGCAAGGGCGGCGCCGAGCCCCGCCGTCTCCAGAAGCACCAGATCTGCCCTCTGGCGTCCCGCTACCCAACGCGCCATGTGGGGGGCCAGCAGGCCGACGAACCCCACAGGCCCCACGGAGGCCACGGCGACTCCGACGCCCGCCGAGGCCGCGCCGACGACGTAGACGACGGCTTTCTTCACGTCCACCCCCAGCCCCGCCGCCGCCTCCTCGCCGTGTAGAAGCGCCGCCATGTGGCGCGAGTTGAAATAGACAAACAAGACCAGGACGAGCGCCGCCGCGGCTATTACGTAACCCCACACGCCGGCTGGGTAGGCGGCGAAGCTCCCCTGGAGACCCACGTATATGTAGCCCAGCTCCTCCGGCGGGAGGGCCAGCAACGCCAGCTGAAGCGCGGAGGACGCGGCGTAGGAGAGGAGGACGCCCGCCATAAGCACGACGAGCATCCCCGCCCTCCTCGCGAGGAGGAGCAAGGCGGCTGTCGCGGCGGCGGCGCCCAGCAATGCGCCGAGGAGGAAGCCGAGGTACGGAAGGCCCCACAGCCTCCACAGGAGGTACGACCCCAGAGCCGCGAGGACGGCGACGCCGCTGACCCCCAGCACGTAGGGGTCCGCCAGGGGGTTCCTCAGCGCGGTCTGGAGGAGGAGGCCCGACACACCTAGCAAAACGCCGCCCACCACGGCGCCGAGGGCACGGGGAAGCCTAACCGTCTCGATGATGTGAGGGTCTAAGCCGGCTGGCCCCAGAAGAACCGCGGCGGAAAAAAGTAGTGGAATTATGAGGAGCAGAAGCCGCCTCACCGCAGATGCACAAATAGCGTGAAGTTGCCCGGCGGCAACGCCTCGGGGTGTATGATCCACATCAGCTCCTCCAGCAACTTCTCCGGATAGGCGTTAGCCAGCTGGTAAAAGGCGGGGCTGTAGGCGTACACCTGCCCCAAGATCACCGGCCTGAGCTCCGCCAGGCGGGGCTCCACCTTGACTATGTCTTGGATTGTGGAGACGCTGTAGCTGGACCAGATGAGGACGTCTACGTCGTTTCTGTGTTTCAGCACGACCTCTAGGTCCACGCGGCTGTAGTTGGCGTAGGCGTATCTGCCCCCGGCGAGGCGGATGAGCTCTCTGACCTGGGACCCGGCGGGGTAGAGGACTCCGCCGAATATAGTGAACCACGCCACTCTGGGCCGGTCTAGGTCTGCGGCGAGGACTGCCAAGCTGTTCCACTTGGCCTCCACCGCGTCGAAGATCCTTACCGCGTCTCTCGTGGCGTTGAAGAAGACGGCGAAGAACTTAATCCACTCGGCCCGCCCCAGCGGCGACGGCTCTTGGAACTCGTTCACCACGACGTAGGGCACGCCCAGCTGCGCCAGTCTGTTGACAACGGCCTCGGTGCCGTAGGGGCCTGGATAGAAGTAGACAAAAACTACGTCGGGCTTAAGCGCAGTCAGCCGCTCGTAGTTAGGCGAATACGCCGGCCCCACGTCTGCTATCGTGCCGTTCTCCAGCATCGCGGCGACCTCCGGCATGTGCCAGCTGTACTCCCGGCCCCACATTATGCCCGCCACAGATCTGAGGATGTCGGGCCGCCCAGCCTCTTTATACAGCCGGTAGATCATAGCCACATGCGTAGAAGCCATAACCACCGCCCTCTTCACCGGGTACTCCACCACCACGTCCGGTCTATACTTCGCCCTGTAGTACGCCAAAAGGTCCTGCGGCAACCCCCTGGGCACGGCCAATATTTTCCTCCCCATGGCGTCCGTCAAGACGTAGACGTCCCCCTCGTATGAGATGGTAAACAGCTTGGCGTATTTGACGGGGACCGCGCCGGCGGGCTGCGAGACGGCCTCCGACACCAGTTTGGCCTGGGCGTAGGCGGCCGCCGCCGTGTTGTTCACAGCCCTCACCTCGGCCCTAACGGCCGTTGCCTCCTCCGCTAGCTTCGAAACGTCGCGGGCCACCGCCTCGAGCCTCCGTTGCAGTTGCTCCGCCAGGAGGCCGGTCTTGTTGACGGCGCCTACCTCAGCCTTTAGAGACCTGGCCTCCTCGGCAAGCTTCGCCAAGCTGTTGCTCAACGCGTCTAGGCTCTGCTGCACTTTGCCCAGCCGCTCCACAAGCGCCTTGACTTCTGTCTGCGTTGCCGTATATGCCTGGTAGGCCAACGCGGCGGCGACTGCGGCGAGAATTACAGCAACCACCGAGAGCGCGGTTGAAAGCTTGTTATTCATATGCTGGAAAACTCTCCACTATTTATAGTTTTTTATCAACACCGCCTCCGCCTCGTCCACCACGTGAGGCCGAATCCACGCAGTGCCTCTCTCCGCGGCGCGTCTAAACGCCTCCTCGATCGCCTCGGGCCGGCCGCCCTTGGCCACGTAGCCGGCCACCGTCAAGGCTCTGCTGGCGGCATTTCGCCACTCCACGCGCCAGACGTAGTCGTAAAACCTAAGCCTATACGGCGGCGGCTCCCGAGGCTTCAACGCCTCCTCCACAGCCCGCCGCGCCTCCCCGAGGGATCGGGCGGACTCCACCACCACCTCAAGATACGCCGTGTCCCCCACCACGTCGTAGTCCACGTAGTAAGAGTAAGCCACGCCTTCGGTCCGCAGGAGGTGGAATAGGATGGACTTGGTGCCGGTCCCCAGGTGGAAGGCGGCTCCGTAAAGCAGAGCGTACATCTTGGCGGGGTCCTCTGCGGAGAGCCTCAAGACCTTGGCGTAGTAGACGCCGTCCACTACCCGCTCCTCTACGATTCGCCTAGGCCCCGCGGCGGCCGTGGGCTTCCGCCTCGGCGGCGACCAGCCCTCCAGCTTGCCGAACAGCTCGGCGGCGCGCCCAGCCGCCTCTTCGCCGAAGCCGCCTGAGAGGACCACCACGGTGTTGTCCGGCGTGAACCACCGCCTCTTAAACTCCAACAAGTCCTGGAGAGAGATGGCCGACACGGTTTCGGGCGTCCCGCCTACGGGGTCGCCCCAGTCGGAGTCGCCGAAGAGAGCCCTCAGCGCCAGCTCGCCCACGCGGGCGGAGGGGTCCTCCCTCGCCTGCCGAAGCTCGGAGAGGACTACGTCTTTCTCCCGCTGAAGGTCCTCCTCCCTATACTGCTCGTTGGCGTACAGCCTATACGCCAGCTCCACAAGCCCCGGGGCGGACTCAGACACCCCCTCCAGAACCACAGCGAGGAGGTCCCTCTGGGTGTAGGCGTTATTGGAGCCGCCCAGCGCCTCCACCGCCTCGTCCACGTCGAAGCCCGGCACCCGGAACAACATATGCTCCAAGAGGTGGGTAATGCCCCTCTGCCGCTTCTCCTCATACAGCGACCCCACCCCCACCGCCACCACCACGGCGGCGGTCGGCGACTCGAACCCATCCAAAACCAACACAACACCGTTCCCCAGCCTCTCCACGCTACGCATGCCCCAACTCAACAAGAAGCCATATAAAAAGACGCCCCTAGGAAGCCACACCACCACGACGCCCCACACCCCCGGAGTCTCGACATGGATATAGTAACCGGCAACGACCCGCCCCACGCCTAGCCACCCCCACATACCATCGTCCTCTTCACCACTATAAGCCCGCCTAAGAGCCGAGGCGACCTCCACCGCCGTTCCCTCTCCACCCCCACCACCACGTCAAGCTCCACCACACTCTAGTATTCCTCCCCATCAAAAGCCCTCCACCGCATAACAAGCCCATCTGAGCAATTCCCCTCACAACCCCCACCTAGTCCCAAGCGCGTCAAGCCTTCCCACGCAACCACTCCAATCTTCCATAACTGCTAAAGCCTTCAACCTCCTCTCTGACTGCTCGTCCTCAACTTCTCTACTCCTTCTCTGCTTTGATCTTATCTTCATCTTTCATGAGTCTTTCCAGGCGGGTAGCTTGGCGAGGGCTCCGTACACAGTGTGACACCTAGCGGTGAGGACCTCAACTTAACAAGATTTCGGCGAACACGCCCAGCCTTCTCAGCGCTAGATACATGGATTAGTCACGGCATATTAATTCTTATGATTCCAAACCTATTATATGACATACCGGACCCTAGAAAAATTAAAATTTAATTTATCGACATATAGATAAAAATCATTACGTCAATAAGCGAAATAGTAATAAAAAAGGTTGAGAACGCTTTCTTATGCCTAAACCCCTAAGAAGTGTAAAATTAAAAGGGTTCCTAATACTTCTACTAGTTTCAGTCGCTTTATTGAAGTCACAGAGCTTAATAACAGCGGGATGCGATAATGAAATTAAATATGACTCCAATAAATTTTATGGTATTAGGTATGGCACTAAATATGATAACTGGGCAAAGGTAGAGGTAACTGTGTGTGCAAGTACTAAAACTATCTACTGGAATGAGCAACCTGCTTACGTATGGCCTCAAGTCATAGTAGTGACTACTCATCCAGACAGTTATAGAAATTGGGGCGTAACCACAGGCGGCGTTAATGATAAGGTTGGTCCCACCCAACGTGTAGATTGGCGGTGCAGTGCACAAAGTTTTGCAAACGTAGGCGGACCGCAGGTAAAGCCAACTAATCTTGATTACCGATACGGCTCACCTATGCAGATAAGTCTGAGTGTGGGCATTGTTACAAGTGGCTACAGAGTAGGGGTATCGTGGACAGAGATCGTTAAGACTACGAAATTCCGCCTATTAGATGCAGATACTTGCAAGATAAGTTGGATAGGCGCGGTGAATAATCCTGGTTGGAACGAGGACGCCAGGTCTACGTGGACATGGGGGTATGGCTTTATGGGGTTAGTCAGACCAGCCGACTTGCAGTACGCAAATCCTGGCGGCATAGCAGAAGGCTATTCGTATTTCTGGAAACCTATTTATTGTTGGTTCTTCATTTGTGGCTATGACTGGGACTATGCTTACTACTGGTTAAGATATGAGGTACGTTAATATGAAGCGGACTTTGCTGATATTATTCGCCACTGCAGTCGTGATTGTGATGTTGATTAGCGTTGGATTAGCAACGTTTGGCGCATTGGCCAGCGAGAGGAACGTGATGTTGCCGCCGAATTCGAGCTTTGTAGCTATATGTCCACTGCAGTTTGTAAATGGTGGGCTGGTGCTGGCGGGGACGTGCATCTCGGGCAACTTGACCGTGGTTGAGTTCCGGGCGGTTGGCGACGAGTTGGCGCTGAACTTCACCCTCTACGACAGAGAAGGGGGGACATACAAGAAGGGGGCCGAGTGGCCTAGGTTTATGACTCCGCTTGAGGAGGAGCCGGAGTACCGCGAGATGGTCAAGAGGCTCCGTGTAAATGCCTCGATATACCTAGTGGACCATGGCAAACAGGGGGCGGGTGGGGGCCGTACATACCTGGGGACTCCACGCTTATTGTATTCCCTCATGATGGAGTACACAGCCTTGGTCGTGGATAACAAGACGCTGATCGTCGTAGTTACGTTCAGAGCGTGGAGATTGAACGAAGAGATAAAAGAAGGAACCGTAATTGAGTACGTCGAGAAAAAACTCAGCCCACACAGAGAGTTGGTTCACAAAGAGCATTTAAGAGACGTCGAGGAGACCCTGAAGTCTTACTTCAAGGAGTAATAAGCCGCACGACGGCTCTGCCGGCTTTAACAGCGGATTTTTTCAAGGTGCCGCGGGATGAGCTCCCGCGGCTGTGATCGACATGCCTGTGTTTTCTTTGTACCCTCGCCGTTGGCGCAAGCCTTTCAATCCCTCATGTGTCGACGGAGTGAGATCTAGACGCGTGGACTCGCCGCCGCAACGGTCGGCGTAGGCGGCGTCGTTTTGATAGACGCGGCAATCTGGGGGAGGGGATACGGCGGCTGGAGTAAGGACGCGTCTGCGGCTTCGACTCTTCCTCATCGGCTACGCCGTATTTGAGGAGCATGAAGCCTCGCCGAAGCGCCGCGTTGGGATAGGTGGGGCGACAGGAGGCTCGCCGCTTTCCGGCGCGGAACATGGTCAGCGGCCCACTGCACGGCAACTTCGTTCTCTAGCTTTAAGGTCTCCACGGTGGGTGGAGTCCTCGCCATATGGATTTAAATATGATGGTCTTTAGATGTATGGAGAACGTGTTGGTGGAGATAAACTTGGCCAGGGAGGATGCGGCTTATGCCAGGTCTCTGCTGGATAGGTTTGGGTTTAGGTACAGCGTTGTCGAGTCGGGGGACAGAGTCCGTATTGTGCTGGTTGGGCGGCAGGCGGTGGCCTTCGCCGCGGGCTATGCCGCGATTGTGGATGAGCTGGAGGGGGAGCCCCTGGAGCTGGTGTACCTGGTCGGGGAGCTCGTCGTGGAGCACTTCGGGAAGTACGCCGTGCTTAAGATGCCCACTCCTAGCGAGGCTAAGGAGGCCGCCTCGCACATATCCGTCATCGCCCCGGCGGAGACCAGAGGCCGCGTGGTCAGGGCTGGCGGGGGTTTCCTCACGCGGCTTCTCGACGTCTCCCTCAACTTCAGACAGATGAAGAGGGGGATTGTCCAGGAGGTGAAGGCCTTCGTGTCGCAGATCTACGACCCGCGGAGAAAGGCGGTCAACGTGCCGCTCCGCCTCTACAGGCGGTTTGCAGAGCTGTACATCCCCCGCACGGAGGGGACGCAGGTGGAGGTCCCCGGCGGCTGGCTGCAACTGGTGATAGCCAACGGCGTGTTGGCCGGCTGGGACGTCATACCACCCGACTTCATGGAGGAGCTGGAGATGCGCCGCTTGGGGAGATACGTGGCGCGGCTGGGGGATGCCGAGGCGGAGGTGGAGCTGTACGCCCTCGGCGAGTACTGGAAAGTCGCCGTGGTCAAGGGGATAGACGCCGCGACGCTCCTCGACTACTTAGACGCCGAAGACAGAATCCCCCAGCAAGACGGCAAGCTCTACCTCTCCCGGTGGGCAACAGCCGAACTCCTCAAACGAGGCGTCCTCAGAAAAAGCAACGCCCAAGGGCCTCCGTGAAGCTGAAAAAGTTGGCGGCCGCATCTTTCGCATCCATGGCGTTGCTTGTAGCGATGCTGGTGGCTGAGGGCAAGGCCTCGCCGGCATCTGCGGCGCTGGCCTTCGCCATAGCCGCCGCCCCCGTCGCCGCCATCCTCCGCGACGCCGCCAGACGGGGCCTCACAGACAAAAAACTAGAAAAAGCCGTCAACCCAAGCGTCGTCATATTTTCGGGCTTCTGGGCGAGATTACTGGCGGAGAGCCTTGACATGTGGCTAAGGGACCCCCTCGACATCTACCTAACGTTGCTAAACGCGGCGGCCGTAGCCTCTGCGGTCGGCTCCACGCTTATGTTTTATCGCATTGGGCTCCGCGAAGCCGAGGCGCCCGAAGCGGAGGAGCGGGAGCTCACACCTGAGGAGCGCTACGCCCTCCGGGAGAGGATGCAGAGGCGGATCAACAGGTGGCGCGTTGCCGCCTTCGGCCGCATATACCTCACGCCCCGCGTGAGGCGCCGGGAGGACAGCGGCGATAGGGCTTAGGCCCGGGTGTCCGCTGATGCGTGTTTATTTATAAATGGCGTGGTTTCTTGTGTCGTGGAGGGGATTTCGTCTGTTGAGATGTATATCGCCGACAGAAACGCGGAGTGGCTGGGGGTGCCCCGGCTGGTGCTTATGGAAAACGCCGGGGCCGCCGTGGCGCGGAACGTGGTTAGGCGGTTCCCCGACGCCGTCAACGTGCTTGTGGTGTGCGGCACGGGGGACAACGGCGGAGACGGCTACGTGGCGGCGCGGCACCTCCACGCGGCTGGGCGTAGGGTGAGGGTCATCGCGCTGGGGGAGCCGAGGGAGGAGCTGGCCCGGCTGAACTACGAGGCGGTGAGGCGCCTCTGGGGCGTGGAGCTGGTGATCGTGCAGTCTCCCCTGGAGCTTCTGGCGCTTCAGGACTGGTTCATGTGGGCCCACGTGATTGTCGACGCGGTGTTGGGCACCGGCATACGGGGTGCTCTGAGGGAGCCCCACGCCACCGCCATAGAGCTCATGAACATAGCCCCGGCGCCTAAAGTCGCCGTGGATGTGCCGAGCGGCCTCGACCCAGACACGGGGGAGGTGAGGGACAAGGCCGTTAAGGCCGCCCTCACCGTCACCTTCCACAAGCCGAAGAGGGGGCTTCTCACGGAGTCGGCGAGGAGGTACGTGGGGGAGCTGGTGGTGGAGCCCATCGGCATACCGCCTGAGGCCGAGCTGTTGGTGGGGCCCGGCGACTTCGCCTACCTCGACTTCTCCCGGCGGCCCGACAGCAAGAAGGGGGACCACGGCAGGGTGCTAGTCGTCGGCGGCTCGCTGGAGTACTCCGGCGCGCCTGTCTACGTAGCCCTCGCCGCCCTCCGCGCCGGCGTCGACCTGGCGGTCATAGCCGCGCCTGAGCCCGCCGCCACGGCGGCCAAGGCCCAGAGCCCCGACGTAATCGCCATACCGCTGGAGGGGCCCCGACTATCGCTGAGACACGTGGATAAGGTCGCGGCCCTCGCGGAGAGGTTCGACGTGGTGGCGATGGGCCCCGGCCTCGGCGTAGAGGGCGAAACCCCCGACGCTGTAAGGGAGCTCTTCCGGAGGCTTGCCGGCGTTAAGCCGCTTGTGGTGGACGCCGACGCCATTAAGGCGCTCAGGGGCGAGGCGCCGCGGGGCGTTGTGGTCTTCACGCCGCACGCCGGCGAGTTCAAGGCCCTCACCGGCGTGGAGCCGCCGAGGGGGCTGGAGGAGAGGGCCGCGGCGGTGAGGGAGTGGGCCGCCAAGCTGAACTCCGTCATTCTGCTCAAGGGGCGGTACGACGTGGCTTCAGACGGGAGGCGGGTTAAGATAAACACAACCGGCACCCCCGCCATGACCGTAGGCGGCACGGGCGACGTCTTGACGGGGCTTGTTGCGGCTTTTCTAACCAAGACCAGAGACCCCCTCGAGGCCGCCGCCGTCGCCGCCTTCGTCAACGGGCTCGCCGGCGAAGACGCCGCCGCGGAGCTGGGCCACCACATCACCGCCTCAGACCTCATACCAAGAATACCAAAGGTTTTGAGAAGATTCACTCACTAACACCTTTATAAGGAGGGCCACGTATTGCCGTGGAGGTCTCCATAAGCCACTACAAGTCAATAGAAAAGGTGCAAATGAAGCTGGGGAAAGTCACGGTCCTGCTGGGCCCGCCCGCCGCCGGCAAATCCAACGTGCTAGAAGCCATAGCGCTTGCAACCTACCTCGACCGCTACGCGTTCTACGTCAAGAGCGAACCGCTGTATAGGCTAGTCAGAACCACAGATGTAACCGCTCTATTTACGTTTTATGACTTGACAAAGGCCGTCGAAATTAGCATAGGCACCGGCGAGTGGCGCCGATCACTACGTATATATTTCGAGAAGGGTCTCCGCGTTGAACTCAACGATGCCGAAGTACCAATTACGGGGTATACCGAATTTCCTCACCCCCTTTACCGCTTTCTTTACCTATTCTCGTATGGCGGATTCAAATATGCGGTTGATCAACATAGGGTTAACAAATTACTTGGCGCTCTCGAAGAGAAGGTTGTGACGAGATTTTATGGATTTGACAGATTTAGAGACAGTATTATAAATAGTATGATTGAGGGAATTGAGGTTAAAGTTCCGCAAGATCTTTTGCGGGAGGATGGGAAAAACTTCGGCCTTGTGGCAAAGAAACAACTGGAGGTGTTCAGAGACGTAAACGCAGAGTTGGCCCAGCTGAGTCGGGTAGAGGTTAAGTTGCTAGACGATGGGAGGGTTGTGGTGTTTGACAACGACGTTGCCATGAAGTCCTCCGCCATTTCCGACTCGGTGTTTCGCATCTTGTACAACCTTGTAGGCCTCTCTTCGGCGATCTTCTTCACGAAGCTCCACGGCCTAGAGGGGAGGACAGTCGTACTGCTAGAGGAGCCGGAGGGGCAACTCTTCCCCCAGTTTTTCAACCTCCTGGTGAAATACATAGCGAAGTTCAGCGAGGTGGGATATGTGGTAATTACAACACACAACCCGATCCTGGTCTCTCTGCTGAGGGATAAGCTGAACGTGACTCTGTATTACGCATACAGGGGGGATGGGGGGCTTACGGAGGTTGCGGAGCTCGACAAGGACAAGCTGGCGGAGGAGCTGGTCACGTCCGATGACATCCTCTTCATGAAGCCCCGCGAAGTGCTTCGTCTATGCAGACGTGCATCGTAGCGGAGTGCTACGGCAACGAATGCGTCGGCGAATACCTTAGAAACGCGGTGGGAGGCAAGGTCCATCACAAACCCTATTACGGTCTCGAACGCATATTGCGGAACGTCGTCAAGGAGATCAAGCCGCGGTGTAGCCGCCTCGTCGTGGTTATAGATCACGAGACCGGCGACGCGAGGAAATGGGTAGAAGAGAGATTCCGGCTGACGCGGATCTGCGAAAAGGTTTGGGTCGGGCAAGGAGTGAAAGAACTCGCCGGAGTAGTCGGAGTGATCTTCGACCCGCATATAGAGGCATTTGCCGAGTGGTTGGGTCTCAACCCAGGAGACAAGCTTAAACATGAGGATGCTTGCAACTACCTTTATTCTGAATTGAAGAAAGACAACAACGCCAGCTCTCAGTTTGAGAACTGCATAAAACGAATTGCGGCGGCAGTAAGGAAATTCTTAGGATAACCAAGTCATCTCAACCATTACGGCCAGCATCTCTTGGTGCAACGCTGAGATGGCGTTACAACTCATACGTCGTTGCATTTTATCGCAACTAGGCACATTCGGCGTTAGCTTTGGCTTGGGGGCTAATGTAATAGCCCGCCTAGGCGACGACTTAGAGAAATGCCGATGCCGTGTCGCTTTCAGACATGGGGTTTGTCCGCTGACGAAAATAGCAACTGCCGTGGGGTAGTCCGCGCCGCAACTCTTCCGGCGTGTATCGAGTGGATTGCGGGGTTGTACATTTATATATGGTTTTGCGTGGGGTTGTGGGGAGGGAGGAGGTGGAGATTCTGAGGGAGCGGGCGTTGATGTTTCTGGCGGCGGCTAGGGATGATTTGAGGGCTGGGAGGGTGGATCTGGCGGCGTTTCACGCCGAGCAAGCGTGTCAGCTGGCGCTTAAATATGTGCTGGCGTCTAGGGCGGGGTACTACCCGCATACGCATTCTCTGAGGCGTCTCTTTGAGGAAGTTAGGACTGTTAAGCCGGAGCTTTGGAGTCTCTACGAGAGGTACATGTTTGCCTTTGAGGTTATGGAGGATGCCTACCTGGGGGCCCGGTATCTGCCGCGGCGGTACAGCAGAGATGTGGCGGAGCATCTGGTTAAAGTCGCGGAGGAGTTGGTGGCGCTATGTACGTAGAGTGGGGGCTTAGGCGGAGGGAAGTTCTGGAGAGGTGGAGGCTGTATGTAGAGAGGCTGTGCCAGAGGGCTGGGGAGTTGCTGGGGGAGGTTAGGGTCGTGGTGTTTGGTAGCGTGGCGAGGGGGGACTGGTCTGCCGACAGCGACATAGACGTGCTTGTGATCTCGCCTAACGCGCCTGAGGATCCATGGGAGAG
>Ga0209670_100391_pt1 | contig 27043 bp, 30 predicted proteins | sample PerSpoBPS_BMetaG_FD_184741 | JGI IMG/M metagenome (GOLD analysis project Ga0209670, IMG submission 184741) | Thermal spring microbial communities from Yellowstone National Park, Wyoming, USA - Perpetual Spouter B (PS_B) MetaG (SPAdes) (version 3) | ecosystem: Environmental > Aquatic > Thermal...
GCAACCCGATTTCGACAGCCTCTGTAAGGGCCTGGGTATCGACCCTGGGATCCGATATAATCACTACCTCAGGCTCTATATACCCTGGTAAATGAGGATTTGTGAATGTGCCAGGCATGAACCTCCCCAAAATAGCTTTCCCACCTGTTAGCTTTGCAAACATCTCTACAGGCTTGAAGCTGTACTGCCTAGCACCTACAGCCACTACCGAGGAGGGCTCGAAGGATGCTATGAACCTACCAGCGATCCTTATCCTCTCATCTATCTTCCTAACATCTAGTATGTAGAGCCCATCAGGCCTCACCCTGTATATGAACCTCTCAAACTGCTTGTTAGAGTAATAGGTCCCTATATGCACCCCAGACGAGAGATAGAGATCTACCGGCACTAGGAGCTCTACGGTGGCATATTTTGTAGCCATCGCAGATTCTCTCTGTATCTCCTCAGATCCCCCGCCTTCCTCATACCCAATGCTCATCCAAGCACCACCTATAGTTTCCTAGAGTAGAATATAATATCGTTTACAAGGGGTACGTGGGCTAGAAGTATTCTTCTACAACAATACCTCTTGATACCCAGCTCGTCGAGAATCTTCTTTGGATCCTCGCCAGCCCTGACTCTCCTAGAGAACTCGCTCCAATGCCTAGCCACTGGATAGCCACATGTGAAGCATCTAACAGGGATTATCATGGGATCACCTATACGACTTCTGTCTAAACCTCCTGGCTGAGTATCTCATCCACTTCTCCGGCTCCGTCCTCCTAGGATCTCCTGAGAGCATTGTCCTATCATACTCCTTAAATATCTCCCTAATCTCCTTAACATCGCTAAAGAGCATTGCGAGCCCCCTAGCTATCGCCATTCTACAGGCCTCGGCCTGGGACATGTATCCACCTCCAGATACCCTTATATCTATATCAACACTGTTCCTCACCTTCTCACCTAGTAGGAGAAGGGGCTCCATGACCTTTAACCTAGCTATCTCGATAGGGATCAGCTCTACAGGCGCTCCATTCACCCTCACAATCCCCCTCCCACTCCTAATAATAGCCCTCGCAATAGCTGTTTTCCTCTTCCCTATAGCTATCACCAGCTTCTCCTGCTGCTGAGAGCTCATCCCCTCCACCCCAGCTCCCTAGCTATGTCGGATAGATAGACATATTTACCCGATAACCTAGAGGCATCTGCATCTAAAATCCTTATCCTCGGCATATTGGATAGCTCCTCTGGAACACCTATATAGACCCTCAGCCTTCTCAAGGCCTCGAAGCCCTTGGTATTCTCTTTGGGCAGCATCCCCCTAACAGTTCTCTTAACAATATTCACAGGGCTTCTCGGCCTCCTAATTCCCCTCTTATAAGGGTTTCTATGTGTTCTAACCTCTAGGAAGAGCTTATACCCCTCTATAACTCTTCTCCTCTCACCAGAAACAACAGCTTTTTCGGCATTAATAACATACACTCTGTAACCCTTTAGCAGGAGCTTCGCTATAACTGTGCACATCCTGCCCAATACCGTGTCCTGGGCGTCTATGACAACAGATCCTCTCTGACTGGCTATCTTCGATATCTCCTCCAAGATATCCTTTATAGATGTCATGTTATCACCTTCACATTGCTACCTCTGGGATTCTCCTTTATTAGATCTAATATATACATATGCCTACACCCAGACCTCTCTATCTTCTCGATAGCAGCCCTAGAGAAGTGGGCCGCTGCGATGGTTACTCTCTTGCTGAGCATTCCACCGCCGAGCACTTTTCCTGGGATCACTACAACATCTCCCTCAGATGCGTACCTAGATATCTTGGATAGATTCACAGCAACCCTAGATCTAGAGCTCTTAGAGAGGATCTCAGCAACATATCTCCATATGGGAGCCCTATTCCTAGAGGCAGCTCTCCTCAGCTCGTCTATAGTTACTCTGAGTACATAGTTCGTAGGGCCTGTTCTCCTCACCCTATCCACCCCTCATAGAACTTACCTGAGATATTAGGTGATCTAGCTTGCTTATAAGGATATCTATAGCCATGGTTAAGATGGTTTTCACGCCAAGCTGCCCGGCTGACTCGCCAAATAATATATACTCATCTTCTCTGGGCCTCACATCTATCGATCCCGGGGGACATCTCTTAACACATTGCATGCACAGAGTGCACTTATATATATCACTAACCTCTATCCTGCTTTCCTCCTTATTAAAGCTCAAGATCTTTACAGGACACATTTCGACGCATGACTCAGCCTCTCTAGCCTTCTCACCGGAAACAGGTTTTGTAGATATGTTAGCCACATACCTAGTCCCAGTAACTGTGACAGGGCTCCACTTTATATGCTCAACACCCCTGCCAATCCTTATCCTAGCATCGAAGGATAGCCTCTGTCCAGGCCCGATAACTGTTACAGGTATCTCGGGATATGCGGGTCTTATATCTGGGTCATCGGTCTTGAGATCCCGAGCATATACATACACAGGCTCTGACGAAGCCTCTCCCTGGAAGCTGACTATTGTGAAACACCCCTCACAGATCTTGGAGAGCTCCTCAGGAGCCTCTCCTGAGGCTTCTTCGAAGCATTTGGAACACTCTTCAGGGGGCTTTAGCTTCTTGAGGGCTACCTCGGAGGCTATGGGAAGCATGGCGAGTCTCTGAGCTATGATCTCATCATATATAGGAGTGCTGTTCTCATAGAATATAACATCCTCAACAGCAGCAGTCGGAACCTCGAGCTGCATTATCCTTCTAATAGCGTTCAGCACTGGGAGGGGTATGCCCTTAACCAGGAGCTCGATCGATATATCATCCCTCCTAAGGATCTCTAGAGAAGCTCTAGACCTGCTTCTACTCTCTATATCCAATCTCTAGACCCTCCTACCGCGCCTACCTCCAGGTCTCCTGGTCGTGTCGTGGGGTATCGGGGTCACATCCTCTATCCTACCTATCACAAAGCCCGCTCTTGCGAGAGCCCTTATTGCTGGCTGCGCACCTGGGCCAGGCGTTTTTGGACCATGTCCCCCCGTCGCCCTAACCTTTATATGGATCGCTGTGAACCCCTTCTCCATAGCTTCTTGGGCAACCTTATAAGCCACCATCATGGCTGCATATGGAGAGGGCTTCTCCCTATCAGCCTTAACAACAACTCCTCCAGAGCCCTTGGCTATAGTCTCTGCCCCAGAGAGATCTGTTATATGGACATGGGTGTTGTTAAATGAGGCATATATATGGGCTATGCCCCATCTAAGCTCTCTCGAGGATAGAGACAATACTAACCACCCTAGCTCTGGGCTGCTATACCCTTGTACAGACCTATCAACTCCTCCTCTTCTCTCGATACCAGGTGCCCAGGCGATGTAACTCTTCTCCCAGCTATCGCTATGTGTCCATGCACTATCATCTGCCTAGCCATATGGATAGTCTTTGCAAATCCCTTTCTAAACACGATTGTCTGGAGCCTCCTCTCGAGCACATCGCCTATAGATATGCTCAGTATATCGTCTAGAGACGCGGTGGTGCTCTTTAAAAGCCCCATCCTATATAGTTTATTAACTAGCGCCTCCTCTTCCTTGGCCCTCACATCGGGTGGGAGGGCTAGGAGAGATCTAGCCCTAGCCCTGATCCTTCTCAGAAGGGTCTGTGCCCTCCAAAGCTCCCTCTTACTTCTAAGCCCGTACTCACCCATAAGCCTCATCTCCTCTTCAAGCCTAGCCCTGATCCAAGGATGCCCAGGCCTCTCCCACTTCTTCCTAGGTTTCTTGGGATCGCCCATAGATCGCCACCTATTTCTTCTGCTGCTGTTGCTCCTTCTTCTTCCTCACACCAACGGTTATCCCAGTCCTACCTGTGGTAACAGTTCTCTGTCCCCTAACCTTGAGACCGAGGGCGTGCCTCAAACCCTTCCAGCTCTTAGTCCTCTTCATCCTCTCAATATCCTCTCTCACAGCGAACAATAGATCGCTACCGATTAGATGCAGATCTCTGCCAGTCTCCATATCCTTCCTTCTATTTAGCATCCATGGGGGGAAGCCCAGGGCGGTAAGATCCTTCACAGCCTCCTCAAGCCTGGATATGCTCTTCTGATCAAGCCTCCCAAGCTTTGACCTAGGATCTATGCCCAGCGACTTACATATCGCCATAGCAGTATTATAGCCGATCCCCTTGATCTTAGATAGGGCTAAGGGCACCGAAAGAGAGCCAGGAAGATCCGTGTTTGCGATCCTCACTATAAAAGCCGTCTCCTCGCTCATAGTAGAAGCCCCACTATAACACTATATAGCCTGAGAGATTATAAGCACAAAAAGAAAACCTATCCTTGAAGAATAGTGCGTAGACCCTCTACCTAGAAGAGCCAAAACCCCGGTAGCCATGCCCACAAAGAATAGCCTGAGGTGAAATGAGCTGTGCACATACATGTTATCCATCGTAACATCTTGATAATATAACAAGAGACTCCCCGCTAACCATGCTTGATCGTCTCTGTTAATAGCCATATTTCCGCTGGCGATGTTGGGCCTAGGCTCGGTTCATCTCCCTCGCCCGAGCATCATAGGTCTTTGTCAAGCCCAATGCCATGGGGCTCCCATCCGGAGTCTCGGGAGCTCCAAAGATCATTGCTTCCTAAGGGCCCTGCACATATGGCTAAGGGTTAAAGGCTTATAAGCTTCCTCCACATCACACATCAAGTATTTATAAGTAACAATAGATATTTAAATTTATCTGTAATCTTGTAACAGCCTACGATATTAAACAAAAGACACACTCATTAGATATGGGCTTAATAACCTATTCGCTATGGTAATCACATATGGATCTGCTTTACTCATTAACATGGATCTATTAAGTCTAAGTACTACTGGTGGAAAAGAGATATCTATTTATTGATTTATAAGAGACATGCTAAGGAGATTAGGCAACTAATAAGGATATACCAACATGAGAAGTATTTGGAGGCTATGTATGAGAGGGATGTGAGGCTAAGGCGTCTCTACATAATAGCTATTAAGTTTCTAGCTGATGAGCTCTATGATAGAAGTGTTAGAAAGCTATACATAGGATACCCAATCATGTTAAGCCAAGAGAATGGCAACAAGTATAACACTAATATATGGAGGTATAGGAAGATAGTACTGTGGATTGTAGATGTATTCAGGGAGTATGGTATAGAGGAGGATATATAGAGGGCTATATATCTGCAAGAAGGCTGGGAAGAAGATAAACGCAGGTGTAAATGCTGCGGTAAACATAGCGAGAAGGCTGGGACGCAGGATAAGGATATCGAGGAAGATAGAGAGCTATTTGGTAACTCATAACGGTGTCAGGCCATTAATCCCTCGCCAGGGGACTAACACCCGAGACCCCAGCATAGAAACCCGTCCTTCAGGGCGGGGAGGAGTCATACATCTTTAAGGATCCTGCTTGATAGTGAGGAACCTCGTTCTAGTTGTTTCTCAGGAGGCATGTTTTCCCAAGATCCTCCGACACCTATTATATATATTCCTTTAGATCCTAGGTACTCTGATATCTCAGTTAGAAGGGCTCTATTCGCCGCGATGGGCTGGATATATGGTATTGTATAGATCCTCTCTGATGCTATAGATTCCCTCGAAGTAACTAGCTTAGCCCACCTAGCCTCTGCAAAGGCTCTCGATGCATGATCCGTTGGAGGTGGGTGATCCCGGCAATAGCTCATAAGCATTTCAACTAGATAATGCCCTGGTGGAGACGATAGGGGATCTATATTAGACCATATATAAAACGTATGGGTTCTAGAGGCCATGGTACCATGTGTTATGATATCATACTCAGGCGGGCTACCCCTTATACCCAGGGATATATTAAGCATATCCACCCAATCCAGGTTCAGGTTCTTGATCAATTCCTGGATTCTCTTATCCCCCTCGCCTATGTATAGAGACTCTAGTAAAAGCGGTAGTGGGAGGGAAGAGATCAAGACTCTGTACTTTATAACCCTGCCATTCCTGAGAACAGCGATTCTTCTATCAACATCAACCCTCCTAGGAAGGTAATAAGTATACTCGGAGCAGGTGCTCGATAAGATAGATCTAATAACACGGCCCCAACCCCCCCTAGGATAGCACAGCCTACCCCCAAAATCCGGGTACCACCATGGCCTGGTATCGAGCCTCTTCCAGCAAAGCGCCTTTGAAACATGATCACCCAGCTTAGCAACCCCTACCCTTACATCTTTACACACCATCTGAAAACCATGCTCCTCAAAAACCCTCGATGAAGCCTCAGATATTAGAAGAGGAAGCTTCTCATATCTAAACCCCACGCCATGCTGGGTCCCAAGATAACCTCCAGGTTCTATATGGGAATCAACAGCAAGAATACCCTTGACGCCATCTAGACACAAGCCCCTTACTAGGGAATATGCTGCAAGATCACTACCCAAGACTAGGATAGCCCTATTCTCCATAACCCCTTCCCCGCCCTGAAGAGCAGATTTCTATTACCTAGCCCCAGGTATTACCCCCCGACAAAAGTTATTTTCTTCACACCATTATGTGTTATTGTTACAAAATTACTCATTTTCCTAACTATTCTGGTTAGCTTGGCCCATATATAATCATGGCCGTGGCTTCTTCTTCGTTCTGGGGAGGCTGTTGAGGATCATTGGGATTTTTCTCTAGCAGGAGACATAATACTAAGATAAAAACATTATACCCAATATCTATAGGGGTTCGTGGTGAGAGGTTTCTCGATATATAAAAGATCTTTGGATGCTATCAAGATGATCAGTGGTTATATACATAGAACACCTGTGGATAGGAGCACTACATTCTCTAGAATGTTTGGCGGGGAGATCTATCTAAAGTATGAGAACCTCCAGAAATCCGGGTCATTTAAGGCTAGGGGAGCTCTTCACAAGATCGGGAGGCTGGTCTCGCAAGGGGTTAGGGAGATTGTTGCAGCCTCGTCAGGAAACCATGCCCAGGGTGTTGCATATGCAGCCTCTATCTATGGAGTGAATGCAACGATATTTATGCCTGAAACCGCATCCATAGCGAAGATAGAGGCTACAAAGGGGTACGGTGCAAGGGTTATTCTCAGGGGGAGGTTCTTCGATGAGGCCTATCAAGAGGCTATTAAATATTCTGAGGAGAGCGGCTTTCCCCTTGTGCATGCCTTCAACGATCTGGATGTGATAGCTGGGCAGGGAACGATAGCTATAGAGCTTATGGAACAGCTGGAGGAATTCGATCTGATCCTTGTTCCAGTGGGTGGGGGAGGCCTCATCTCCGGCATAGCCTCAGTGCTTAAAGAAGCTGGTAAGAAGGTGAGGGTGATCGGTGTTGAGCCTGAGGCGGCCCCGAAATTCGTTGAGTCCCTTAGAGCTGGTAGAATCGTTGATGTTGAGGTGAAGCCCTCCCTAGCTGATGGGCTGCTCGCTAAGAGACCTGGCGACATAACGTTTGAGCTGGTGGGTAAATATGTTGATGAGATAGTGACTGTTTCAGAGGATTCGATCGCCAGGGCTGTGTATCTCTTAATGCAGAGGAATAAGGTGGTTGCTGAGGGTGCAGGAGCTGTTGGGCTAGCCGCGCTTTTGGAGGGGAAGGTTGATGCTAGGGGTAAGAGATGTGTTATAGTGGTAAGTGGGGGGAACATGGATCTAACAGATCTATATAAAGTCATAGTGAGGGGTTTGACAGCGGAGGGCAGGATGGTCGAGCTATCTATAGAGCTTCTAGACGCGCCTGGAGAGCTCAAGAGGGTTCTGGAAGTGATCTACGAGTATAGGGGAAACATAGTTGAGATCATTCATAGGAGAGGGGGTAGAGAGATACCTCCTGGAAGGGCTATAGTGGATCTACTGATAGAGATCCCAAACAGAGAGGCTGGACAAGCTATAGCTAAGAGGCTAGCTGAGAAAGGCTATAAGGTGGTGCTATGAATATGGCCGGTGCCGAAGATGATCGCAACCTCAGATGGGCTTTCAGGATCTCTTTCGAAATATTGTTCAACGTGCCCCAAGAGCTCATAGATCTTTTATCAGAGCTCGATACAAGGATCAGAGTAAGGTGGGGAGGAAAATCCCTCCTCTCATCATCCTCACTACTATGGGGAAGCGATGGCGAGATGCTCAGGATAGCCTTCTCCGAGCATCTAGAGAGAGGGGTTATGCCCCACCCCGGGGGGCTTCTCAGAGCGGCGGGGTCTATAGAATGTGTTAAGCCCAGCACATGTGTTGAGCTATATGGCGAGGTATATGAGAGCACTAAGATAAGGGGTCTCAAGATAAGGCTGCTAGTCTAACATAGCTATATATTCTCCAGAGCCTCTATATCCTCACTACCCAGCCTCCACCCCATAGCCCCTCTAAACTCTTCTATCCTCTCAACCCTCTCGGACTTCGGTATAGCAGCTACCATCGGCTTCGAGATCAGGTAGTTAAGCGCTACCTGCACAGGTGTCTTCCCATATTTACTAGCTATTCTAACCACTACATCGTTTCTCGCAACCCCGCCCCATTCTAGGGGTGTGTATGCCTGTATCAATATACCGTTCTTTATAGAGAATTCTAGTAGATCCCTCTCAACATGCTTATCAATAACGCTGTACTTAACCTGGTTAGCGACTATCTCGTGCTTCTTAGTAGCTCTCAAAGCCCTGAAAACGTTTTCAAGCCCGAAATTGCTGACACCTATATACCTAGCCATCCCAGCCTCAACCGTCGCCTCTAGATACTGGATCTGCTTCTCAATAGGCACTCCAGCCCTGGGCCAGTGGATCAGAACCAGATCTACATAGGACGTATCAAGCCTCCTCAGACTTGCTTCAAGAGCCCTCAGCACCTTAGACTGATCCGAGAACCTATCCGGAAGTATCTTAGTTATAACAAACACATTCTCTCTCCCAACAGCCCTTATAACCCTCCCAACCAGCCTCTCAGCCTCTCCATTCGCATACATCTCAGCAGTATCTATCATATTCATCCCAAGCTCAACAGCCCTTATAAGGGCACTCTCAGCCCTCGAATAATCATTAACCCTCCAAGTCCCAACACCTATAGCCGGGACCGTCTCCCCCGATTTCCCCAAGGGCTTTCGATCACCAGGGTCTATGGGGAATTTCATCCAGTCTCCAAGATCATCTTATTTCCGAGACATATATTTATTTCTATAGTTAGTTCTATAAATAGATTATTTAAGGCTCCACGTATTCTACGATTCCATGTAGATCATCCTAACATGATGCCTATGCCCTCATTCAGCTATATAGTAGATCATGCTGATCTCTATCCCTTTCTACTTTTCAATTCTATTTTCAATTCTATAGTAGATCTTCTTTTCTTCTCTATCATCGGGCCTGAGGATCGAACCGCTGGCTTTCTCCCAATTCCATTCGGGATCATTATTGCATATATTGCTTCGCTTCCCAACATGCCCGATCCACAAGCCCTCAAAACCAAACGCATCATCACGCAATAGATATTTCCCTAGAGAACTTAAAAGACAAGCACACGGCCCTAAAGAACGAGACTTCCCCTGCTGTATTTAAACCCACCATCAGTTCTATGACGGTCTCCTCCTAGTCTCTCTGGGCTTAATCCTGTGTTCTCTTAGCAGTGATCTTCTCCTGGCATTAAGCGCTCTTGATAACCTCCTCCTGGCCATTGCTATGACCAGTTCTCTAATGGATTCAACTATATGACCAAGTCCGAGTATTCTTGCAACTTCGTAGTCTATCTCTTTTATAACTGTGTTGAAGAGCCCCTTGATATCAGGTTTAGCATTGGTTCTACCTGTAAGTTCCCTTGTAAGCTCTGAGCCGAGAATGTTCTCAGCGGTGTCGGCACCTCTAAGCCTCCTAGCTTCGGTCTCGAGCTTATCAAATAGGTGTGCAAGCCTCTTAATATCCTCTCTAGGTAGTTTCCTGACATCTAGTATTAGGAACCTGCTTAGTGGCTTCACGTCGAGTTCTAGTAGTGCTACTCCTCCAGCTGTTCGGCCCATGGCCTCGGCCTGGATTTGTGTGAATGAGGAGTTTAGATATGCTAAGAGGGCTTTGAGCTCTGTTTCATCGAGCCTGATCCGCTGTCTAGGTATCAGGGTCAGGATTCTGTGGTCTAGAGCGCACCGATACTTTGCTAGAACAAATCTAACCCAGTATCTAGTGCCATAGGCAGCATATATCGGCGCTTCTATAACGCCTCCGAGGTCGTACCAACCGTGGAAAGCTATGACGCGGTCTAGGATTTCGATCTTCCCGAGGTTCTTCCTAATCCTAGCTACAGAGGAGCTTGAAACAGGCCTACCCCTATTCCTTCCCTTAGTGAGAAGTATGTTTACCTCCCCAAGCCTGATATATTCCCTCAGCTCTCGTGGAAGCAGATCATGGGGCGCGTTAGCCACAAGCATGTACTCCCTCTCTCTAGCCCAGTCATGCTCTGTGAATGTGAAGTATTTCAGCCTCTCGGGGGATGAGATGAGGGGTTTTAAATATATATCTATATATTTGCCCAGGTTATAGCCTCTAACCCTATCCTCAGTGAGGTAGTAGAACTCCTCCCCACCGACTCCCGCTCCCTTACCCCTTATAGAGGCATAGACAGACCAAGCCGTGTTACCCTCGCTCGGCTGAAAGATCTCGTCAAGCCTCGAGACCCTCCCTGTTGATTCTAAAGCTCGTAGGACGCCCTCTATATCGAAGAAGAGCATTATCGGTTTAAAGCCTATACTACACAGGTCAGACTGTCTAATTGTCTTAACAGAATACCCCTCGACCGCGACTCTCTCCTCCCTCTTAGCCCCCTCAATAGCTTTAAGCACCTCATCTACGTTGAGGGCTTTTCCAGCATCTATGTGCATCAACACAGTAGTATTAGAAGCTCTCCTGCTAGCATCTGAGCACTTCTCTAGGAGAACTATGCACGTGCCTATCAAAGGTGCTTCGAAAACCCTGGGCGATATATCTATTATTGCGTCCACCTTAAAGTTATCAACTAGATATTTCAGGAATCCCACGCCATACTCGGCCTGAAGCCAAGAGTCGCTTATAATCATGCCAAGTCTACCGCCATCCCTAAGGAAATCCCCGGAATGCATTATCCAGGGAATATATATGCCCGGTATAGCTCCACCTGTTATAAACCTATATAGGCCATAGGCCCTCAAGACATCCGAATATAACTCCAGTATTTTTTCACGCGTGCTAGCAGGTATCTCAGTCCACCTGGTATATGGCGGGTTACCCACCACAGCATCGAAGTCTTTGAACACGATCTCAACATATCCATTGTTATCCAGCACTGAGGAGGCTTGCAACGCCGATAGCCTACAACCAGGTATTATAGTGAAGTAATCCACCACAAAGACATTAGCCCTCACACCAGAAACCCCGACGCCCATATCGGCAAGGTTAATAGCAGCAAGCCGCGCAGAGAACTCGTCTATATCAACACCATAGAGCTGCTCCAGTATCTGCCTGTGAACCTCCTCAGGCACTCGCCCAATATGGCTAAAAGGCTTCCCCAGCCTAAACTCAGCCAACCTCCTATAAGCCTCTAGAAGGAATATCCCCGAGCCACAGCCCGGATCGAAAACCCTATCACCAGGGGTTCTAATACACCATCTCACTATCAACTCTGCTATAGACTTTGGCGTATAGAACTTTTCAATTCCATAGCGGATCATCCTATCCACGTGGCTCTTCATTTTTTCTAATCCCATCTTTCAATTCCATAACTTTTCAATTCCATAGCGGATCATGAGGCTTACCTCTCTCACAACAAACCCATATAAATATAATTTTTGGATATTTAAGCTTTATAATGACCTAGAGATGCAGAATGTATATCACTAAAACATACATCCAGTTAGGTGGAAATACTAAATATTTTATAATATATTGATATATCACTAGTACTCAGCTGTTTCCTGATAGATCGTGTTCATTGTTTTACCGCTTTTACCTTGATGCTTGTTGATAATTGCCGATTTCTTCTTATACCAGGATTGATGTGTTTTCTCCCCCACAGAGATTTAGATATCCCTATAAGCTCATTGGAGGCTGTTAAGCCCAGCGGAAAGGGGCTCTCATCTACCCTTGGATCCCTAAGCTCTATTGGAGCAGAGCCCCACATCTAAAACCTCGGCCTCGAGATCTCTAAGCATCATAGCATCCCGAGAGACTCCACATATCAAGCACATCGGGGTATCGCATAATCTAAAAATAGCTATGGATAGAGGGTTATAAGCGTTTCCTCGCTAACGGTATTTGATGATATCTGTGAATAGTTTTATCTCCGTTAGCGGGTTGCACCTAGGCTCGGGATCATTGGCTTCACCCACACCTCATGGGCCCCGTCGAGCCCAACGCCACGGGCCTCCCACCTAAGTATAAATACTTCAAGCCGATGTTTATAGCCCCAACGACGACTCTTTTAACAACCCTGCTATCGACATATGCAATCCTCAGCACTATCTTTATCACTTTGTATCTATCGTTATTCCCCTTCATCGCGGTGCAGATCACTAGGGGGCTGTATCCATCGATCCTCTTTCTCGAGAATGGATCCACGCTCGAGGACCCCTTCTCAGATACCCTTACAACGTGTATAGGTCTATCTTCGAGAAGCTTTATCAGCTTGGATACACTTCACCGATAATCCTGTGCCTAAGCCTCCTACCCTTAACCCTCTCCATCCTCTCCTTATCATCACCACCGATATCACCTATAACTACTACAGTTTTGTTCTCCCTAGCAAGATCCTCTACGAGGCTTGCAACCTTATAGAGTATATCCCGCTTCCTATTGCTTTCTCTAAGCTTCATCAATTTCCTCCTAACATCCCTCTCACTAGTAGATCTTCGCCTCGAGATCCTCTCCTCCTAACTGAATAAGTTATAACAATTTTCCAAGGCTAGGCTCAACCCTGATAGCCTCAACTAACACGCCACCCCTAAAAATGCTGTTATCGTAGCATTATTCTCATTAACATCTAGAGTGACAACGTTCTTGGGATCGTAGGTGATCTCGAAGATTCTAGCTTTAGCTCGCTCGATAGTCTCCAGTCGCTGTAGAGGTATCTATGCAACTGCCTGTTATTCCTATACTTCAGCTCTATCAGCCCCTATGGGTTCTGATCCTTATGCTCCTCGAAAATAATTATGGGGGGAACTGTGGTCGATATAAGGCCTATGGGTTCTGATCCTTATGCTCCCATTCTAGAGCCCTCAATCCTGGTTATCCGAGTATACTATCTTGACCCTCCTAACCTCCGGCCTTCCTGTGTAAGCTCTACCTTTCTTCAAAAGCTCTCTAAAGGCTTTAGCCCTCCTAGCGGCATCTCTATAGGTACCCTTAATAACTCTCGTTGGCATCCAAGGATACTGATCCCTATACCTCTCATAGAAAACCATGTGCAGCGTCTCCTGAGAGGCTTTATGCTCTAGTGCATACTCAACCGTCTCCTCAATCATAGCTTTTAGCGGTTCTACGATCTCCCCTAGGGCTTCTCTAGAGGGCTTGTTAGCATAGTAATCAAGCACAGCAGTTCTACGAAGAACCTTGAAAAGCTTCTCCAAGAAATAGATCACCCACACATATACCAAATACAAGGATCCAGGATATTAAAACCAGTAATCTGTTTAGCGATAGCATGCCCCTCCCCTAGCAATCCCAATAAGCCTCCTAACCCCCCTTGAAACACCGAGAACCCGGCAAATTCCCTAACTGAGATAACGCTCCTCCATGCACACATCAAGTATTTATAAGCAACTAGAGGTATTTAATCTATTACTGCCTTGTAATAACCTAGTTCCTATTAATAGAGTTCGAACAGCTAGCATTGAAGCGCTATCGACACAGAGAACCTTCTATCTGCTGAGAAACATTGGAGGTTAGAAAGCTATCTTGGTAACAGGATCCTGGATAGTATCTCTGTTATGAGCACTATCAGCACAGATCCTGCTAGTACTAGAGTTACCTTAGTTGAAAAGTCTATCCTCTTGCTAAGCTCTTTATAGGCACCCCTCAGCTCCGAAACCATGTTGGATAGCTCCTGGATCCTGCCCTCAAGCTCTTTAATATCGCCTTCAAGGGCCTTGATATCGTCTTTAGTAGCTACTTCCCTCAGGACAGCGTTTATAATAGCTAGCCTTATATCAGGCTCCATGACAATGAGCTCTGCAAGCCTCTTCCTAGCCCTCAGATCCCTCTCAAAAAGATCGACAATCTGATCAGCAGTCAGCGAAGACAAACAATACACCCAAAAACTATAAACCATAAACGAATAAATACCTAACAAACAGCCTATTGATTCTCTCTTGTTTAAGGATTTACTTCTGAAAGCCTCGCTTTTTAATGCTTATTAGCTTTCCAGCTATATTGTTTTTAGATGGGGGAGGCTCTGGCCACCCCCACTGCCCTCCAAATGACAGATATAAGCCCAAATAGATGGGGGAACAATGAACCGCCTGAAAGGAATGACGATCAAGATGGCGACCTGAAGGAGGGGAGAGGTCAGTGGCATCCACAGATATAGCATTTGATTGTCAGAGCCTTTTCAATTCTATTGTAGATCACCCCAAGGTTTTTCGCTAGCTCTTCTACCTTTTCTGTGTGATCTTTAGTTTCTTCTATCTATGAGCCATATTAATCTTAGTGTCCCTCTCCTCATTGATCACGCGATCTCCATAGACTATCTTCCTCCTTTAACATTAACAGCTATTACATCATTAGGCTGATAAGGCTCTGGCTTAGGCGCCTTCATAGATATCCACAGGATCATCTCCCCTTCTATAGAAAAGCCTCATCGTTCTTATAGCCATCGTACCTCTTATCTAGCCTATTATCCTCAACTTTATCCCGCCTATGATCTCCACGTAGCCTTCTTTGACCCTATAGATTTGCCCCAGGTGTAGCAATATGCTTACTTCTTTATTCTAGGCCTCCTACCCCCTTAGGATTATTCCTCCAAGCATTGGCATTTGCAAGTGCATCTCTATAGCAGTCAATAGCGAACCTAGATAGAAACCTGAACCAGTCTCTCAGATCTCTATTCAGAGCGTTATGAACCTCATCAATATATAACTAAACTCCTCAGATCCAGACTCAATATCTCAATATTCTGTTCATGGCATAGTTTAGGGCTGTATTGTATCTCCTGAGGAGCTCTATTGCCCCAGGCTCGGGACTATCCATCATCCCGATCGAGAGGGTTAGCAACCCCCCACTGCCAGAAGCCATAGAACCTTCAAAAAGACTAGAATACAAAAGCTAATAAGCTTTACTACTCATTTCCTCCCTGAAGGAGAGGGCTTTCAGTTGTAAGGCATTCTGAGGAATACTCTGATCAGCGTTCCCATGGCCGTCTCGATTAGGGGTCCGGCTACTGGGTATGTGAGAGCTCCGAGTAGGAGGAAGACTATGAATGGTACGCCCCATGTGACGTAGATCCTCTCTTTCCCTGTTAATAGTCCTTTTTCCATGAGCTCTTTGACAGATCTTCTATATGTTCCGGGGTCTTCGTCTATGTTGAAAGATCCTCTGCACGTCCACGATAAAGATCCTTCCCTGAGTGCGGGGTAGATCAGGGGGTACAGAAACTTTGTTCGTATGAACTTCTCAGCAGTTATTGGAAAAGCTGTGGCATATACTAAGAATGTTTGGGACGTGCTGCCACAGATCCTCCAGATTTCCCTGATATTTCTTAGATTTAGCACCACTATCGGTATTACGAGAAAGACTGTTATTAATATCGATGATATCACAAGTATAACCATGGACGGGGGTAGAATAGACCCTACGAAAGGCCTGGGAACCAGGAGAGACACTAACGCCATAGCTATAGGATCTGCAAGCCCCATCATACCAACGAAACTCATACTAAGAAGCACTAAAGGCGGAACCATGCTGAGCCCGAGATACACAACAAAACCAGCCGGATCCAGCGAGAATCTATATATAGAGAGAACCAAACCGACTACCAGAAAGGGTAGCCATATTCTAGGATCTATCTCTCTAGTCCTCACATCGACATAAGATGTTATTACTAACATAATGATAGCAGTAAAGTAGCCTATATATTCTAGATCAACATTCAGTTCTATAGTAGATCACCTCTACCCGTATAAGAGAATAACATATTTTCAATTCTATTTTTCAATTCTATAGTAGATCATTTGGGGGCTTTGTCCTTTTTTGCCAGCCCTCGAATATCGTTATGGTTTTCTGGGTATTTAAGCTTTGATCTTCGTATTGATCCTTGTGGTTGATGGGCGATATGCTTATATACAGCTCCACCGGGTACTCAGAATAGGTTCTCTGAGCAACATAGTTGATGGGCGATATGCTTATATACCTTAAAGTTTTTGATCATGCCTATCCCGGGATCTTCCGGGATGATCTCTCGGGATCTTTTTACATGTGGATCTATTTTTGATCTTTGATCATATGATCTTTTTGATCTCCTCGGATCTTTTTCTCCACTCTTTCCCGGTTGATTCCGGGATGATCCCTGTTTTTGTTTTGAAGCTGAAAAAGAAGCCCCCACAATCTTAGGTTTATGTTTTATTGAGCTTAATATACTTTAAACTCTTTGCAAAGCTCGAAGCAGGATTAGGGTACTGGGAAAATTTTTACATAGCATAGCAGAAACATCATAACTATAACTATATTAAGATAATAATCTAGATCCAAAAGTCTGCCCTTTTAACTAAGAAGGTCATAGCTGGCATTATCGATCGTTAGAATGATATATTTCTCGTAATGAGATCTTCCCATGCCTATGGCTCTTTCCTTCCCCTTTTCTATATATCTCTCCACCTTGCCCACTTGGTGGAGATTATGGTGAATATAGCTATGTATACAGCCAGGAATATAGTGTTTGAGGTGGAATATATGGAGCCCTTCATAGAGATCTCTCTGGCTAGTATGGATGCATGTGTGGCGGGGGATATATATGTGAGGGGTCTTATAGCTTCTGGGAGGACTTCTAATGAATAGTACACGGGCATAGCATAGATCAGAACTGCGTATAGCGTGTCTGTTATGTTGAATAGCATATGGGGGGTTCTGACGATCGTGGATATTGTGAAGCCAAGCATCACCCCTATAGCCCATATTGCTAGTAGGATTACAACTAATAGCGATGCAGCTAGCGCTGTAGGCTTGTAGAAAACAAGCCATATTATGAAGAATATAAGGATGTTTATAGATGATAGGAGGCTCATGCCGATCGCGGTGCCAAACGCGTAGGACATGGAACCTACGGGTGAGGATACGAGGATATATTTATATCCTGTGAGTCTCAGAGCATTGAGATCGACGGAGAACTGGGAGAACCCTGCCCCGAAGGCCAGCGCTATCAGAGCACCTATAGTGGCTTGCCCTAAATAGCTGGGGCCCCCTATTATTGTTAATAGAAGCACAAATATCATCATCCTGGTGAATGTGAATATAATAGACATAAGCGATCTCACTATATATGCGAGGAGATTGAGGTAGAGGATAGCTATTAGAGGTCTCAACCCCTGTGAAAACCGCTTGTAGGGCATTATCCCACCCCCAGCACGAGGATCACGTCATCAAGCCCTAGAGGAGCCACCTCGGCTTTGAGACCGAGCTCTAACGCTGCATCTAAAGCACTGCCAGGAGATGATTCATATATAACTGCTGTATCTCCCACGCCGACGATCTTTGAAGAAGGATCTATCATCATCCTCAAGCGATCTAGCATCTTACTGTTAACACCCTTTATAACAACCTTGCTTCTATACCCCCCAACTACCCTTCTAATAAGCTCGTGGGGAGGGCCTTCAACGACCTTAGAGCCCCTGCTAATAACCACCACGTGATCAGCTATTAAGGGCACCTCCTCTAGGTAGTGGGAGGATATTAGGAAGGATCGCTTCTCCCTACAAGAATCCCTCACAAAGCCCCAGAAGATCATCCTAGACCTTATATCCAGCCCTGGAAGAGGCTCGTCGAGGAAGAAAACCTCAGCATCCTCGGCCGAGAGAACCATAGCCAGCATAGCCCTCTTAGCCATGCCTCCGGAAAGCCCCGACACCGGGGATCTTGCCACGCTCTTAAGCTCCATGAGATCTAGGATCTCTCCAGCCCTCCTCCTAGCATCACCATATGAATATCCCCTCATGAGGAGGTATGTAACTACATAGTCCTCCGGCGTGAGATTATATAGAGGGGGCCTGATATCCTGAGGAAGATATGCGATCCTCCGAGCAAGAGCCCTGAAATCCCTAACAACATCTAGCCCCAGAACCCTGGCCACACCACTGGTAGGGAGCAACTGTCCAGACAGAATCCTGAAAAGAGTTGTCTTGCCAGCACCATTAGAACCTATGAAAATCACCGCAGAGCCTAACCTCTCATAATATAGATCCAGATTGTCAAGAGCCCTAACACCTCCCCTATATATTTTAGTGAGAGCATATGCTTCTATAAGGGACAAGCATACCCCCAATCCATATACTTAATTTGATTTCTTATCTTTATAGAGACTAGTATAGATCTCATATAGAGGGCTCCCAGGTATATCTTTAGTGCAATAGGGAAACGGATCTAGCATTCCACCTGCTTGTCCCCCAATGGTTGTTGATTATCACTGATATTCTTTTGTTTGGTGTTGCTTTGCTTCTTGATCCACAGGGTTTTTAGCCCTGTGGCATCGGGGGACTTCCACCTCCCCCACAGGGTTTTGGATACCCCTGTGGTTTCATAGGTGGCTGTTGAGCCCAGTGGCACCGGGCTCCCATCTATGCTTGAAACCCCGGAGCCCTTCTGGGCAGGGCCCTCATGCAGGGCTTCGGTCTCGGGTGCTCCAAAAGTCATCGCATCCCGAGGTATCTCCACACCAAGGTCTAGCAGAGATTATCGCCTCATCATCAATACAATTATGGATCGGTAAGCTTAAGCTGGAGAACAAACGAATATAAAAGCATTCCCATTACCATGAAAAAGAATACAGCCCACCTACTGAGGAAGACACGTCATGGCTAGAAGTTTAAAAGCCTAATGCTCTAAAGCTGTGAGAGCCCTACTCTGCCTTGAAAGGCGAGGTTTGCTGAGCTTTAATATCATAGGCTGGCTTTAATGGATTTATATAGCTCCTTATTCTTTATAACTCGGTAGAGGTTGAATGGCTAGAGAAAATTTTTTAGGGGATCGGATCAGGTCTGTGATTGAGGCTGGGGGTAGGAAATATATATATTACAATCTTCCTACGCTCGAGAAGGAGGGTGTCGATGTATCTAGGCTACCTATCAGTCTCAGAATAATACTTGAATCTATGTTGAGGAACTATGACGGCAAGACCATAGGCGATGAAGATATCGAGAACCTCGTTAAGTGGGATCCTAGGGCTCCTAGGGGTGAGATCTCGTTCAAGGTTGCCAGGGTTATTACTCAGGACTTTACTGGGGTATCTCTCATTCTGGATCTAGCTGTTATGAGGGAGTATGTTGCTAAGCTGGGGATAGATCCTATGGAGGTGAATCCAAGGGTCCCTGTAGATCTCATCATAGATCACTCTGTCCAGGTTGATTATTGGGGATCGCCTGATGCCCTTAAGAAAAACATAGAGCTTGAGTTTGCTAGAAACTCTGAGAGGTATAGGCTCTTCAAATGGGCTGGAAACGCCTTTAAGAACTTCAGGGTCTTCCCACCAGGGATCGGGATCATACACCAGGTTAATCTAGAGTATCTATCAAAGGTAGTAATAGCTGAGGAGATCCAGGGTAGCTATGTGGCATACTTCGATACAGTGATAGGAACAGATTCCCACACCCCTATGGTTAACGGCATAGGCGTGTTGGGCTGGGGTGTCGGGGGTGTAGAGGCAGAGGCGGCGATGCTAGGGCAGCCAGTAATAATACCTCTACCCGAGGTAGTTGGTGTACACCTATATGGCAAGCCGAGGGAGGGTGTCACAGCAACGGATATCGTTCTAACCGTGACCGAGCTCCTGAGGAAGAGGAACGTCGTGGGTAAGTTTGTGGAGTTCTTTGGCGAGGGTCTCTCGGCGCTGAGTGTGCCTGATAGAGCTACGATCAGTAATATGGCGCCTGAATATGGATCCACAACAGCCCTCTTCCCAGTAGATGACGAGACGCTGAATTATCTGAGGCTCACTGGGAGGCCTGAGGATCATGTGGCTCTGGTGAAGAAATATATGGAGGCCCAGGGCCTCTTCGGAAGAGCCTGGGAGGAGCATGTTGAGTATTCAGAGGTGGTTGAGCTAGATCTAAGCTCGATCGAGCCCAGCATATCTGGACCAGTACTCCCGTGGCAGAGGCTAAGCCTCTCGGAGGTGCCGATAAGCATTGCTAGGTTCATTGAGGAGAGGAGGAAGAAGCCCGGCTTTATGGAGAAGAGGGTTAGGCTGGATGGGGATGAGATCACTATCAGAGACGGTGATGTCGTGATCGCGGCTATAACGAGCTGTACAAACACCAGCAATCCTGAGGTTATGATAGGAGCTGGTCTGATAGCCAAGAGGGCTGTGGAGCTTGGGCTATCGATCCCGAAGCATGTTAAGCCGAGCATGGCCCCAGGATCTAGAGTAGTCACGGAGTACCTAGCAAAGTCAGGACTCCTAGAATATCTAGAAAAGCTGGGCTTCAGCATAGTGGGCTATGGATGCACAACGTGCATAGGGAACTCAGGCCCGCTCCCCGAAGCTATATCAAGTGCCCTGGTAAAGGACGGGATCATGGGTGTCGCTGTGCTCTCGGGCAATAGGAATTTCGAGGGAAGGGTTCACCCGGATGTGAGGGCTAGCTATCTAATGTCGCCAATGCTTGTAGTGATCTATGCCCTTGCCGGAACTGTGAACAAAGACCTCTCGAAAGAGCTTATCGCGATAGGGCCTAGAGGACCGGTATATCTAAGGGATCTATGGCCCAAGAGAGAGAAGATCAGAGAAATTTTAGAGCAATTTATAAAGCCTGAGATGTTCATCGAGAGATACTCGAGAATATATGAGGACGCTCCAGAGGCTTGGAAGAGGCTTGAAGCGCCTAGAGGAGCCCTATATGAGTGGGATCCGAAGAGCACCTATATAAAGAGACCCCCATTCCTAGACGACTTCGACCCCAGCAGGGAACCAGTGCTGGAAGATATACTCGACGCGAGGCCCCTCCTAATACTCGGAGACTCGATAAGCACCGATCATATATCACCTGCGGGAAGAATAGATCCTGGCAGCCCTGCAGGAAAATATCTACAGCAACTAGGTATCCAGCCCAGGGACTTCAACACCTACGGAGCTAGAAGAGGTAATCACGAGGTTATGATGAGAGGGGCCTTCGCTAGCAAGGGTGTGAAGAATAAGATGGTTAAGGATATGGTGGGAGGCTATACAGTACACTATCCCTCGGGAGAAGTCATGACGGTCTTCGACGCTGCTATGAGATATATGAGGGAGAGTGTACCGCTACTCATAATAGCTGGTAAGGAGTACGGGCTTGGAAGCTCGAGAGATTGGGCTGCAAGGGCCCCCAGACTCCTTGGCGTTAGGGCTGTTATTGCTGAGAGCTTCGAGAGGATCCACAGGGCTAACCTAGTGGGAATGGGAATATTGCCTCTCCAATTCCCAAGCGGTGTTAACGCAGATACCCTGGGGCTCAGGGGAGACGAGCTATTCGATATAGTCGGCCTTAGAAACCTGGTCCCAAGGGGAACAGTGAATCTCGTGATCAAGAGACCCGACAGCCCCACAACAAGTGTTAAGCTGATCGCCAGGGTAGAAACAAAGGCTGAGATAGAGTATTTAAAGCATGGGGGCATACTACACTACGCCTTCAAAAACATGTTGAACGATCTCTTAAAGACTAGAAAATAGATGCCTATTTTTGCTATATCTAGACCAGCTCTATAGCTGCTTCTATTTATCCCTTAATAGCCATTTATACCGCTTGTCCCCCGATGATCATTGATTATCGCTGATATTCTTTTGTTTTGGATTGCCTTGCTTCTTGATCCACAGGGATGTTATTACATCCCTATGGTCATCGAGGGACTTCCACTTCCCCCATAGAGATCTTGGGATCTCTATGGGTTCATGGGTGGCTGTTGAGCCCAGCGGCATGGGGCTCCCATCTAGGGTTGAAACACCGAAGCCCTTCTGGGCAGAGCCCTCATACAAGGCTTCGAGGGTCTTAAGATAGATATTGATCAAGGCTACTACCTCCCTATGCCATCTCTCGCCTCCTTTGCTACAGATCCCTATCCTATCTTCTCCATATTCTATAACTGCCTTGTGTATCGGGCAGATCTTAGATGCATTCCTAGGATCCACCATAAGCACCGGCACTCCGTACTCCCTAGCCTTATCTATTATTGTATTGAGCTCACCCTTCAAAGCACTCTGATATATCCTGTGCTTCAACTGCTTATTCCTATACCTAGCGATCATAACCCTTATATCATCCCCTGAGATCCTCTCAATAACTATTACTCCTCTCATCCTCAGGGCGTCCCTTACTATCATGTTTGCTGTCTTCATTCTATGGTCCTTTTTCTTTTTTCCTTCTCTAAGCTTTTTCATAGCCTTCCTAGTCTCTCTGCTATCGGATCCATTTCTCCTCTGGATACTCTCCTTCCTATAGCTATAGCCCAGGGTTGTCCTGGCAAGGTCTGTTTCGAGGATTATTGCGAATGCCTCGTAGAGGGTTGTCACAGAATTCTCATTAACATCGACAGGCTTAATATTCCCAGGCCTGTAGATCTCGACCTCCTTCTCTAGGGATAGGTGGAAAAGCACTCCCCTATTCTTTCTATCAAGCTTGATCTTTGCGTGGGATGTCGGCTTAAAGCCTCTTGCTAGCAGCTTGTAGAAACTCCTTAGAAGGCTCCAGATCTATGTGCACCCAACCCCTATGGGTATGAATGGCAAAGCTTGTGAAGAAAATGTTCTCAACACCATTTATATTGATCTTCGTAGGGTTTGCCGGTTTTCACATGATCATCAACTAGCCACAGGCTAACACTATTGATCCTAGGCACTAGTTTGCCCTCCATCATCTCAAGATCTACCTGATACCGAGCGATCTCCCAAGATCTCTTCCAGAGATATCTCCTGATCCTCCTACCCCTAAGATCCCTTTTCCCTAGACCTAGATGCTTAACAAGCTCATCGAAGATCTCTCTAGAGTATTGACTAGCCTTGTTCCTTCTAAGAGAGGATACCCTTTCAACAGCATCCTGGCATACTCCGTGAACATAGTGGGATGGGATATTTGGATAGATATTCCTTAGCTCTCGATACTTCCCATTCTTAAGCCTATAGTAATTCTCGATAATATTTCTAGATGCGTGGGGAAGCACATCTCCAAGCATCTTGCTATATATATTCACGATCTCCTCTAATGTCCTGAACTCCTTCCTAGATAATTGCTTTGAGGGTATAGCAGCGGTTCTACTGGCAACGATCCCATCTCCTGGCTTTGCAGCCCACATCCACTTCTTATCCCTCTTTTTCTTTCCCCTAGCCATTATTCCTAGACCTCGTTCGCCCCTAAACCTCCACTCCAACCATTAATTGATAATGAAAGAATATAAAGCATTCCTACTACCGTGAAAAAGGATACAGCCCTCAGGTTCTCTCATTTCGAAACAGCTGTGCTCTCTGATCCACACGGCTTTTGCAATTTCCCTGCGATCATTAAGGAATAAGTCTTCGGCATTGCAAGAGATACAGTATAGAGTGACACATGAGACCGTTTCTCAGCAGGTGGTGGTTCATAGTCTTTCATGTTCGATGATTTCAAGACTCTCTACCACCTGCCTCTCAACGGTCTCCCCGAGCCCCCTCACCGCAGAGGCTCAGCCCCTGTCGCCAGGGGCTTCAAAGCCCTACGGGTCTCGGAAACCCGGGGTCACCGATAGGTATATATCTCTGAGGTTTATAAGCATCAGCATACCTCATAGCACTAAGAGGTCTCAGACATCAATGAAAATAAGTATTACAAATAATCATGAAAACTGAAACAGCCCGGCATAAGAAGCCGTTCCTTTAGAGCTTAGAGGAGGTTGATATTTTAAAATGCTAGGTTAAGTAGTGTATGGAGGTGTATAGTGCTGAAGATCGCTAGGGTATTTGCATTAGCCGTGATCCTTGCTATTGTCTTCTCGATATTGGCCATAGCCGCATTCAGTATAGTTGCCTTCGTAGATGTTGGTAGGATCGCTGTGTTAGTAGATCCTATTAGCGGCTCCATTTCCAAGGGACCCTCAGGACCCTCTTGGTTCGTTAAGGCTCCCTGGGTCGAGGTGGTTATGATCCCAATCGCTGTCCAAGGAATCTTGATGGCGCCCGGCTCTAAGGAAATGCCTATTGAGGTTCTCTCTAGGGATGGGCTCATGATCGAGGTTGATCTCAATGTGAGATATGTTATAAAGCCCGAAAAGGCTGTGGATCTCTATAGAAAATATCCCGACCTAGCGTGGGAGAGGCAGATAAGCCAGATCATTAGGGAGGCTGTTAGGAATGTCATAGCCAACTACACGGCTGTAGAGGTTATTGAGAAGAGGGGAGAGCTGGATCTACCTATAAGGGAGGCTATTCTTAGAAAGATTGGTACGGATGAATCTTTGGTTGGAGCCGTTGAGATAATAGGTATAGAGGTTCTCAGAATAGCACCTCCTCAGGGTTTCCTAAAGGCTATTGAGGAGAAGCTCACGGCACAGCAGAGGGCTATAGCAGCTGAGTACGAGAGACAGAGAACAATTATACAGGCTGACGCTGAGAGACAGGCACAGGTGTTGAGAGCCCAAGGAATTGCACAAGCAAGGATAATAGATGCGAACGCAACAAGAGACGCGTTACTCGTAGTACTCTCAGCCACAGGTAACGATACTGCCACGGCGCAGCTCTACCTATGGCTCCTAGGCATGAGGCAGATAGCCGAGAGCGGGGCGAACATCGTGATCCTCACAGGATCCGCACAGCCACTCATAACAATACCATACAGCATAACAAACACCACTAACACGACAAAGAGATGATCCAGTTGGAGAGGATTAGAAGATATAGGATCCCACTGATCGTCAAGATCCTCACAAGACCCTGGCTCCTATACCTCACCCTCCTCATAATAACCTTAGCCGTGATCATCCCCATAGCAATCCTATTTTGGGATGAGATCTCAACAGGATTCAGGTTCATAGCTAGATTAGCAATATTCGCCAGAGTACTAATAATACTCTCAGCAGCAGCCGCAGCAGCCCTCATATCATATATAATATATAAAAGATTCTCTAAAGACTAGCTCGCCCTGACCTCCTCGCCCCATCCCCCCTCAGACCGTGATTGTCATCCCTTTCAGGCGGATTACAGTTCCCCCATCTATTCGGATTTAACCTGTCATCTGGGCTGTATCCTTTTTCATGGTAGTGGGAATGCTTTTATATTCGTTTGTTGTCTGGGCTTAAGCTTATAAGCACCCAATCCATAATTGTATTGATGATGAGGCAATAATCTCTGCTAGACCTGGGCATAGAGAGACCTCGGGATGCGATGATGCTCAGAGCTCCCGAGACCGAAGCCCTGCATGAGGGCCTTGCCCAGAAGGGCTTCGGGGTTTCAAGTCTAGAGGAGAGCCCCTTTCTGCTGGGCTCCACAGCCACCCATGAACCCATAGAGATCCCAAGATCCCTGTGAGGGAGGTGGAAGTCCCCCGATGCCACAGGGCTAAAAACCCTGTGGATCAAGAAGCAAAGCAACACCAAACAAAAGAATATCAGCGATAATCAACAACCATCGAGGGACAAGCGGCAGTTGAGTGACCAGAGATCTTCCAAGAGCCCATCATCTTGGGCTCCAGGCTCTAAAGACCAAAATTAGAAAGCTTATAAGCCATAGCTATCCTAGCCCTGAAGAGCAAGGCTTACGTGTTGTAATTAGTAATAAGAGTTTAGTACCTTTTAATAGGGTTTGCATCTATATCGATTAGGGATTAATGCCTAGATGAGCGATCAAGGATTCCCTATGATCTATCTACCTAGAAAGATTATAGAGGAGGCTATAAAGAGAGGCTATGATTATGATATAGAATCTCTCGTCATAGATTCTATTATTGAGAAACTCAGGATGTCATTAAAGGAGTCCACCTACAATTGAGAATCTAGTAGTAGAGACAAAGAAGATCATTAAGGACAAAGCGACTTCCCCATGAGCTATTCCAGATTTCATGTTGATTTATAAGGAATGCGGGGTTTCCCCACAGCTACGAACCAGAGGCTCCTATGATAGTGAAGCTATGGTGTTGGAATTTCCATCAGCGGGCAGAGCCCAGTGATATGGATCCCGATGAAAAGGGATCCCGAGGGTGATGAAACCAAGGGAAGAAGGCTTGGCAAACAACAAGCCCAATGAAACCAGAACCCTGATAGTACTATCCAGGTAATAATAGGTGGAACCGATGCTATAAACCTAGTTTCTTAATTATAGAAACCAGAACGATCTCTAGCTATTGTTAGGGGTAGAAAGTGAGGGCTTTACAGGCTCTTGAGGAGTTTAGAATCTAAGATCCGCGATCTCTACTCCATGAGGGCTGGGTTTTCAAGTTTCTCTATACTGCCATATTCTCTCGGTAAATACATAGATCGATGGATATTAAGGTAGTACTTGAATGTTTGTGTGATATTAATCTTAAGCAGTATTTACTAAGAATAAGCAGAGTTTCATGATCTATTATAAAGCAGAAAATTAAATGATCTATAGAGCTTCTTTCTTCTGAGCATATAATATGGATCAAAAAGCTATATATCTTTATTATAATGTGGGAAGTCTAGAAATCTGTAAGATCCTTAATATTAATATTTAATCCTTTAGATTTGCTTGAGATTAATTTTAACTAATATTGTGCACTTAAATATTTTTAAGCTATAAAAGAAAAGAGGAAATAGGTGCCTTAATGCCTTCAATACCCCCTTATGAGAGTGAGTTCTGGGATAAAGGCCTTGAGTGTATGAAGCCTGCTGATAGGGAAAGACTTATAGTTAAAAAGCTTAAACATCTTCTGAAGTATGCGTATGACAATTCTCTCTATTATCATG
>Ga0209670_100397_pt1 | contig 26892 bp, 26 predicted proteins | sample PerSpoBPS_BMetaG_FD_184741 | JGI IMG/M metagenome (GOLD analysis project Ga0209670, IMG submission 184741) | Thermal spring microbial communities from Yellowstone National Park, Wyoming, USA - Perpetual Spouter B (PS_B) MetaG (SPAdes) (version 3) | ecosystem: Environmental > Aquatic > Thermal...
TAGTGGTTGTTTTAGCTGTCGCAGCATCTCTGCTGGTCCTGCCGACACTTGGTCCGCGACGTCAGGCGCCCTCGGAGATTGTTGTTGGCGCGGCTCTGCCTATGAGCGGCTTCAAAAACGGGTACGAACTATACTTTGATGAAGGCGGCTCTATGTATGGAGTTCGATAAACGTATAAGTATGTAGATTCCTCAGGAAGTTTATTTCAAGTATTTACTGAAAATATATTAGACAATTCAAATATACTAATAGATGAAGACCATGACTCAGGAAGCCGTTTTTGGAAAGGAAGCGGTTAAGGCACCGCAGGTAAGCAAGCTCTGCATTATCCTGTCGAAGGGCTCGCTTGACATGGCGTACCCTGCGTTCATGCTGGCGAACGCTGCGGCGGCGATGGGCTACGAGGTCCACCTCTTCTTCACATTCTGGGGGATGAACGTAATCGACAAACGCAAGATAGACAACCTCAAAGTCTCGTCGGTCGGAAACCCTGGACTGCCCCTGCCCAACATACTAGGGATGCTCCCCGGGATGACCAGCATGGTTACAGGGATGTTGAAGGGAAAGATGGCGAAGCAGAAGGTGCCAACGATTAGGGAGCTGGTTAAGACAGCTAAGGACCTCGGCGTAAAGCTTCACGCATGCTCGACAACCATGGACGTCATGGGCCTGAAGAAAGAGGACTTCATACCGGAGGTCGACGACATAGTGGGAGCGGCAACATTCATCCAGCTGAGCGAAGGCGGCCAGGTGATCTTCATCTAGAACGGTGGTAGCCATGTACGCTCAGCAGAGACGTATAATCGATTCGCGCGGCAGCTTCTGCCCAGGGCCCTTGACAGACCTCTTCAAGGCATATCGGGAGGCGAAGAACGGCGACGTGCTCGAGCTGTGGGCCACGGACCCCGCGGCCAAGGCCGATGTTCAGGCATGGGCCAAAAAGACCGGCAACGTTGTTGAGGAGATTGTTGATGAGCAGGGGTACGTCCGGATAGTGGTGAGGGTTACCGCTAAGGGTGGCTAGATTGCACAGGGTTGTCGTGGTCGGCGGCGGGACCGGCGGGACGCTGGCGGCAAACATCCTAGCATCCCAGCTCAGACAAGAAATAGACTCCGGTAAAGCATCCGTGACACTTCTGAGCGAAACAAGCCAGCACATATTTCAGCCCGCCAACCTAGACATAGCGTTCAAGGGCGCCGACCCAAACAAATTCATCAGGGATGAAAAGAGGCTGCTATCCAAGAGGGTGAAGTTTGTAAATGAAGGCGTCGAAAGGGTTGACCTTGGGAGTAGAAAGGTTTACACGGCATCAGGAAATGTGCTGGAGTACGAATACCTCGTCATAGCCACAGGCTCATCCGCCGACCCAAGTCTCACACCTGGGCTGGCCGAGGCAGCCTACAACTTCCACACAGGGCCATGGGACGCGGCCAAGATTTGGAACGCCCTACAATCCTTTGACGGAGGCAGGGTCGTGGTCGCAATCGCAGGTGTCCCCCACAAATGCCCGCCCTCACCGACGGAGGCCGTCTTCCTACTCGACGACTACTTCAGGAAGAGAGGCTTGAGGGACAGGGTTGAGATCACGTTTCTAACACCCTACCCCCACGCCTACCCGGCGAAGCCCATCGCAGAAGTGGTTGAGCCCCTGCTTGAGAGACGCGGCATAGCCGTCAACACCTTCTTCAACCTCGAGAGCGTCGACCCCGTGAAAAAGAGGGTTTACTCGCTGGAGGGCGAGGAGGTCGGTTATGACATGTTGATCGCCATCCCGCCACATAGGGGTTCAAGCCTCGCGGTCAGGTCTGAGATAGGGGACAGGGACGGCTGGATAAACGCCGACAAACACACGATGAATATAGACGGATACGACGAAGCCTTCGCAATAGGTGACGCTACAAACATACCCATCTCAAAATCCGGTGTTGTGGCCCACCTACAGGCAGGGGTGGTCGCCCACAACATCGTCTCCGAGATCAAAGGCCATGACGGGAAGAAGGCTTTTAACGGCAGGATAAACTGCCCGCTGGAGGTAGGCGGGGGAAGGGCCTTGTTTGTGGCGGGAACGTATGAGAAACCGCCGAAGCCGATGAAGCCAACCCGTATAAAGTATCTGATGAAGAAATCTTTCGCGACAATCTACTGGTACATGTTGACCGGTAGGCTGGAGCCGTTGTTCAACCTGTATTTCAGGGAGGGGTGATGCCTTGGCGGTTGCACCGACCCTGCTTTCGGACGAGTTCTACGAAAGGCTTGCCGAGTTCTGCAAAGGCCAGGCTAACCCGAAAAGGCTTAAGATAATAAACCTACTCGCCAACGGCGAAAAATCAGTCAGCGAAATATCAAACATCCTAAACATACCTCAGGCAAACCTTTCACAACACCTCAGCTACATGCGGCGCGCGGGCGTTCTAAAGTCCAGGAGAGAGGGGGCAACGGTCTACTACAGGCTGGCGGACGAGCGCATAGCTCAGGCCTGCAGCCTTCTCAAACAGATGATGATGGAGAGGTTTGGGTTAGGAAACCCCTGACGATGCTTTCAAACTCCTCCGGCTTTTCTTCGTGCGGGAGATGGCCCGTCCCATCAACAACAACCACGCTCCAGCCCCTTTTTTCCGAAACCTCGTAACCGACCGATATCGGCACCCATCGGTCGTCGCTACCCCACACCATCAAAACCGGCGATTTAACCCTCTCCAGCATCTCCAGACTGAATCCCTCCGTAAGGTTGAAGGCATCCAAAAGAGTTGCAGGATTTTTCTTAATCGATAAAAGGTACCCTTCAACCATTTCGTCGTCGACAACTTCTTCCCTCTGGCATGCGTTGCGGAGGGCTCTACCCACAAACCTGCGGTTAACCAGAAACCCTGCGAGAAGCCGGCCTACGGCGCGTCTCCGCGCCAGCTCGACGTAGAAAGGCCTCCTACCCCTACTGAATGTCATAAAGCCTGGGGCGGCCAAAACTGTTGCCCAAACCCTCTCCGGATAGGCGGCCGCAAGGTAGGAGGCCACCACACCGCCCATTGAATGGCCCACCACAGCGAAACGCTCCACAGCTAGAGCGTCCATCAGAGCCGTGATATGTGTCCCCACCCCGTCCAGCGAAAGCCCCCCGGGCAGGGGCTGTGAGTTGCCGAAGCCCGGCAGGTCTACTGCGACAACGTGAAACCGGGCGGACAGCGGCCCATAAACCTTCCTCCATGTGAAGGATGAGGCAGCCCACCCGTGTATAAGCAGGACGGCGGGCCCCGACCCCATGCTGACGTAGAACGTCTCGAGGCCGTTAACCTCTTTCAAAGAACCTGTCCTGAGATGTGTTTCCCACCCCTGCATGCTACAGTAGGTCCGGCATTGGTTTAAAGGGTTTCTGGTATGTGCAGAGGTTTTATTGTGGACATGCAATGATGTGTCTGGGTTGTCGGCTGTAGGTCTTGTCGGCTTGGGTGTGATGGGTGAGAACCTTGCGAAAAACATCGCCTCCAAGGGCTATACCCTGACGGTGTATAATAGGACGGCTGAGAGGACTCGGAGCTTCACGGAGTCGGTGAAGGGTGTTTTTGACATCAAGCCTGCGTACAGCTTGGAAGAGTTCGTCAGAAGCCTTGAGAGGCCTCGGAAGATCATATTGATGGTTCAGGCGGGTAGGGCTGTCGACTCTGTTCTGACACAGCTGGCGCCAGTCCTGGACAAAGGTGACATGGTTTTTGACTGCGGGAACTCATACTTCAGGGATACCGAGAGGAGGCAGCTTCAGTTTGAACCCCTCGGTGTGAGGTTGGCCGGGGTCGGTGTCAGCGGCGGCGAGGAGGGGGCGTTGAAAGGGCCCTCCATAATGTTCGGCGGGGACCACAAAGCCTACGTAGAGACGAGAAGTCTTTGGGAGGACATAGCGGCGAAGTATTCGGGGGAGCCGTGCGCGGGATACATGGGGAAAGGTGGGGCCGGACACTTCGTCAAAATGGTTCACAACGGGATTGAGTACGCCGTCCTCCAGCTCATCGCCGAAACATACGACATCCTGCACACGGGTCTGGGGAGAACAGCCGAGGAAATAGCTGGAATATTCAGGGAGTGGTTGCGTGGTGAGAACAGCTCATACCTGCTTGAAATAGCCGTAGACGCTCTTTCGGTAATCGATGAGGAGACGCAGCAACCCCTCGTGGAACTTGTTTTGGACAAGGCTGAGCAGAAGGGGACGGGGCGCTGGTCTGTCCAGACGGCTGCTGAGCTAGGCGTCCCGACCCCGTCGATAGACGCGGCTGTATCCGCCCGTAACCTCTCATCTCTCAAGGATAAACGCGTCAGGATTTCGAGGCTCTATGGAGGAAGAACCCCGCAAACATCATTCGACGATGTGCAGGATAAGCTGGGTCAAGCCTATTGGTGCACGGCGGCGGTAAGCTACCTTCAGGGCCTCGACCTCATACAAACAGCCTCAAACACCTACGGATACGGGGTAAACCTAGACGAGGTTGTGAGGGTTTGGAGGGCGGGGTGCATAATAAGGTCCGCGTTCCTATCAACAATCCGCCAAGCAATAGAGGAGACAGGCCCCGGCGGAGTCCTCATGGAAAGCAGGACGCTTAGGGACCTTTTTGTGGATAGGGAGTCTGGATGGGCTGAGGTTTTGAGGTTTTCAAAGGAGGCGGCTATACCGACGCCTGTAATGGATGCATCATACAACTACTACCTATCGCTCAAAAGAGAGAGGCTGCCTGCAAACATTATTCAAGCTTTGCGCGACAGGTTCGGAAGCCATACATACGAGCGCGTAGACAGGCCCGGCCGCTTCCACTCCGATTGGAGGCCTCGGCAGAATAGGTAGGGGGAGGTGGTTGTTGGAGCCATCTTTCAAAGCAATATCTCCCAGCGAGTTCTTCTACAAGAACCGCGACATAGCAGGTTTCAGCAGCCCAGCCAGAAGCCTCTACATGAGCATACGGGAGCTTGTCGAGAACTCGCTCGACGCCGCAGAGGTCGGCCGCATACTTCCAGACATATACGTGGAGCTGGCGGAGGAGGATTCGGAGAATGGGGTTTTCCGTCTCAAGGTTGTCGACAACGGTGTAGGGGTGCCCGGCGACAAGATACCAAACGCCTTTGCAACAGTTCTCTACGGAAGCAAGTACGGGTTCCGCCAGTCTAGGGGGACCTTCGGCCTCGGAGGCACGATGGCCCTCCTGTACGGCCAGATAACGACAAACAGGCCTGCGAGGGTTGCGTCAAGCACGGACGGAAAAACAATGTACGTCTATGAGCTGATGATAGATGTTGTGGAGAACAAGCCCCGGGTGATCTCCTCAGAGCGTAGGCCAAGCCCCAACGGCTGGAGGGGGACATCGGTTGAGTTCAGCCTTGAAGCAGACTATACGGGGAGCAGGGCCAAGATACTTGACTACTTCAAACACACCGCCGTGGTAAACCCGCACGCAACCCTGACCTTCGTCGACAGCCGGGGAAGGCTATACCATTACCCCCGCACCGTTGAGAAAGTCCCTGAACCACCCAAGGAGACACTACCCCACCCAGTAGGGGTGGACATCGAGATGATGACTAGGCTTGTGGCCGAGACGAAGTCGAAAAACCTCGCCGCGTTTCTGAGGACCTCATTCCAGAAGATAGGACAGAGGACCGCTGAGGAGGTTTTGAAACTGGCGGGGCTTGAGCCGGGGCAGAACCCGAAAAAGCTAAGCCACGACCAGATAACAGCCCTTGTCAACGCCTTCAAATCATACCCAAAGTTCAGGCCGCCGGACCCGTCCCCATTAAGCCCTGTCGGGAAAGAGTTTCTCGAGGCGGGGATAAGGAAGATATTCAACCCAGAGTTTCTCCACGTGGTTCAGAGGGAGCCTTCATCCTACGGCGGCCACCCATTCATAGTTGAGGCCGCCGTGGCCTACGGCGGCAACATACCTTTGTCTGAAACCCCGAACATCTACAGGTTCGCCAACAAGATTCCGCTACTGTACGATGAGCGGGCGGATGTTGTGTGGAAGGTTGTCGAGGAGAAAATTGATTGGTCAAACTACAGGGTGCCGAAGCCAGCTCCGCTTGCAGTCTTCACCAGCATATGCTCAACCAAGATACCCTACAAAACAGTTGGAAAGGAGGCGGTGGCCGACAGGCCTGAGATCGAGAGGGAGCTCGTCATGGCGTTGAGGGAGTGCGGAAGGAACCTGAAGCTATATCTTTCAAGGATTGAGAAAAAGGAGGCGGCTGCGAAAAGGTTTTCCATCTACGCCAAATACCTCCCCATGATAGCTGAGTTTTCAGCCAAGGCGGCCGGGGTGAAAAAACCCGATATCAAGCCTGTGTTGAAGAAGCTCGGCATAACCGATAAAGAGCTTGAAAAAGCTTTGAAGGATGTGGAGGCCGAGACATCCGATAAAATAAAATAAAGCGCGCATGAAAACCTTTTACGGACTGATATGCGGGGGTCGCCAAGCCTGGTCAACGGCGCAGGACTGAGAACGCGACAACCGCGTCAGCAAGCTCCTGTCCCGAAGGGGTTCGTGGGTTCAAATCCCACCCCCCGCAAATCCTACACAAAAACTAATTTGACGTCTCTCGATGTCATGGGTTAAATAGAATGGCCGCCGGCACGCGGCTTTCGCGAGGGGTCTCCCACCTCACTAGTGCCGCGCGGATGGGGCTTAGCTTCCAGGTTCGGATGAGTCTGGGCGTTTCCCCCATCCTATGACCGGCGCCATGTTTAGGTTTTTCTCCGGAAATTTAAGCTTAAGCAAGACCCAGTAGCTGGGGCTGCATCATGATGAATATGGCAAGCCCCACGACGGCGACCATTGTTATGAGGAATGCCAGTATGTAGGCGAAGGTGGAGAAAACGTCCCAGAACCTCGTCTTCGACAGCTTAACCATGCTACAACGGTTTCTCAGCCCCGTATTAACCCTTATTTGCTTACATCAACCAACTCTCCCCCAACAATCTCAAGCAGCGTCTTGACCTTCATCCTGAGAAGTGTGTCGTCCGAGCCCCCTGAGGTGATGACTTCGTCGTATCTGGTGAGTGAGGCGTCTACATACGTCTTAAGCTGTGTGATGTGTCCGAAGGGCGGTACGCCTCCGACCGGATACCCCGTAGCCGCCAGAACCTCGTCTGGCTTTGCCAACCTAACATCCTCGCCTACAAGTTTTGAAAACTTTTTCAAATCCACCTTTTTATCACCCGAGACGACGAGCACGTAGGGCCGCGACCCTAGGAGAACGATGCTTTTAGCGATCTGGGATATTGGGCAGCCGACCGACTTTGCAGCCGACTCCGATGTCTTGGCTTCGTTGGGGTTGAGGTGGATGAATTGACCGGCCACCCGATGCTGTTTCATGAAAGACATGAGGTGTTCGGGGCCGAGCATAGTTCTGGAAGGTTTGAGATGCATATTGGCTTTTTGTTTTTATAGGTCGGCCCGTGATTTTATACGGGCTTGTTGGACGAGGAGGAGTATCTTCGCTGGGTTGAGATGGCGCGGAGAACGTTGAGGTCGGCTGAGAGAGATTTAGACGGCGGAGACTATAAAGTCCATCAGGCAGCCGAATACGCTGTCAAAGGGCTGCTTCACGGAATGGGTTTGGGACCGCAGTGCCACAGCATTTCAGCACTGTTGGCCAAACTCCCGAAAGAGTTCGACGTAGTCGAGATGCTTGATGCCGCAAAGCTCCTAGACAAATACTATGTCCCAACCCGCTACCCGAACGCATGGTCTGAAGGAGTACCGGCAGACTACTATACTCGGGCTGAGGCCGAGCAGGCATTAACGCATGCCGGAAACTTGGTGAAGTGGGTTGAGGCTAAATGGAGTTTATTGAGGCGCGGGTAAAGGCTAGGGAGGCTGTTATAGCCAAGGTCGGGAAATGGGTTGGAATGCTTGGCTTTCATGTCACAGCAGTTTTGATAGGCTCTTACGCGCGGGGTGATTTCAACCAGTGGAGCGATGTGGATGTTCTACTTGTCTCAGATGTTTTTCCTGAAAGGCCGTTGGATAGGCTGAAAATGGTTGACCCGCCGGAAGGCGTTGAAATAATTCCGCTTACCCTGAAGGATTTTTACAGGCTGTTGAAGAGGAGAAACCCTCTGGTTGTCGACGCCCAGAAATATGGTGTTATTTTACGTGACGACCTAGGTCTTTTCAGAGATTTGCGGGGCAACGCTTAATAGCTGAGGACAAGACTTTTACAGGTGGCTCTTGCCGCGACATGTTTGGGATAGAGTTCATACCGTTGACCATCCCTACGCGCAGATGGTTCTCACCAAGATGCGGGACAGAACAACCGGTCAGATTGAGTTCAGGAAAGGACTTGTGAAGCTTGGGCGTTTGCTCGGCTTCGAGATAGCTAAAACATTCGAGGTCACCAGACGGACCGTGGTCACTCCCCTTAACGTCGAGGCTGAGGGGGTCGAGATACCGGACATAGACCGTGTTGTATTGATTACCGTTCTCCGTGCAGCCATGCCTTTGACAGAGGGGCTGCTAAAAGTCTTCCCCACGGCTAGGCAAGGTGTTGTCAGCGCGCGACGTGTGGAGGAGACATACAGGGGAGGCCTTGAGTTCGACGTCGAGTTCACCTACATCCGCATCCCCCACATCAAACCGGAAGAGATCGTGATAGTCGCCGACCCGATGCTGGCGACGGGTTCAACCCTCCTCAAAGTCGGACAGGAGGTTGTTAAAAACGGTACACCAAAACGGCTAATATTTGCGACAGTCATATCCACCGAGCAGGCAATCAACCGGTTACTCACAACATTTGAGAAAGCAGAGGTCTTCACAGTAGCCATCGACAAAGAGCTGGACAGCAGGGGCTACATAGTTCCAGGCCTCGGAGACGCGGGCGATAGGTCGTTCGGCTGATAGCTGATTAAATTTATAAGAGAGTGTGGAGTAGTTTGTAATGCCCCGGTTAAGACGGCGGCTCCGACCAGACCACAAGGGAGCGACACTCCCGAAGGGATGATGGAACGGCCTCCAACCAGGGGCACAAGATGAGGGCCTTGAGCCTTGGATGCTCAGGTCTAACCACGGGCCAAGCCCCCAAAAATCCTCCGCAGCCGTACAGCCCCAGGCATGACTCCGGTTGATCCTGCCGGACCTCACTGCTATCGGGGTGAGACTAAGCCATGCAAGTCTAGGCCCATAGCCATCTGTGGGCCTGGCGTACGGCTCAGTAACACGTGGCCAACCTACCCCGAGGAGGCGGATAACCCCGGGAAACTGGGGTATAAACCGCCATAGGTGAGGGGTTCTGGAACGACCCTTCGCTGAAAGACGTGCGCGGGGATGCCTGTGCACGTGCCTCGGGATGGGGCTGCGGCCCATCAGGTAGTTGGTGGGGTAACGGCCCACCAAGCCTATAACGGGTACGGGCCCTGAGAGGGGGAGCCCGGAGATGGACTCTGAGACAAGAGTCCAGGCCCTACGGGGCGCAGCAGGCGCGAAAACTCCGCAATGCGCTCACGCGTGACGGGGTTACCCCGAGTGCCACCCTCGTGGTGGCTTTTGCGCGGTCTAAAAAGCCGCGCGAATAAGCGGGGGGCAAGACGGGTGTCAGCCGCCGCGGTAATACCCGCTCCGCGAGTGGTGAGGACTATTACTGGGCTTAAAGCGTCCGTAGCCGGCCCGGCGTGCTCCGCGTTAAATCCAGCAGCCTAACTGCTGGGCTGCGCGGATGACTGCCGGGCTTGGGGGTGGGAGAGGGCGGCGGTATTCCCGGGGTAGGGGTAAAATCCACTGATCCCGGGAGGACCACCAGTGGCGAAGGCGGCCGCCCAGAACACGCCCGACGGTGAGGGACGAAAGCTGGGGGAGCGATCGGGATTAGATACCCCGGTAGTCCCAGCCGTAAACGATGCGGGCTTGGTGTCGGGCTGGCCACGAGCCAGCCCGGTGCAGAAGGGAAACCATTAAGCCCGCCGCCTGGGGAGTACGGCCGCAAGGCTGAAAACGCCGTGCCGTTGGGTAAATAAACTACAACACCTTTGAGGTCTCGGACATGTCGTGGACATGGAAACGCTAAGTGAGTTGTTTTACCTTGTCGGTTTACTAAGAGACGGTTCAGTGTACTATGATAGAGCGTCACGGAACTACTACGTTGTTTGGTACTCGAAATCACGTGAATTCCTAGAATTTGTCGTTGCCGACAAATTATCAAGGGTCTTCCCACACACTAGACCTAGAATGGACCAATACAAGAAAGGACATTGGAGAATCAGAATTAGTAGCAAACAAATATACGATATGGTGAAAACAAGCTTTGAATTTCCTGACGAGGGTTTAGGACAGAGCTATTGGGGAATACCCACATTAATCCGCGAGGCAGACATTTTGCTAAAGCTAAGCCATATAAGGGGAATAGCAGATGCCGAAGGAGATATTTCGTTAGTAAATAAATATGTTGAAATATCACAGAAAAATCGCGAAGTCTTGCACTGGATTAAGATGACGTTAAGACGGGTGGGAATAGAAACTGGCAGTGTTGTGTTAGCTGATAGAAAATCACTTACGTATAAAATTGTTATAAGTGGAAAAATGGCACTCACAACTTTTCACAAATTAGTTAATTTTGAACACCCTCTAAAGAAATTAAGTCTTGAAAAATTAGTAAATTCACACCCAACCGCACGGCGTCAGCAGACTTAAAGGAATTGGCGGGGGAGCACCACAAGGGGTGGACGTTGCGGCTTAATTGGAGTCAACGCCGGAAAGAGAGGACCAGTTGTAATTCTGGATAACCTCTCCCGGAGACCTTACCGGGGGCGACAGCAGGATGATGGCCAGGTTAAAGGCCTTGCCTGACGAGCTGAGAGGAGGTGCATGGCCGTCGCCAGTGCGTGCCGTGAGGTGTCCTGTTAATTCAGGCAACGGACGAGACCCGCGCCCCCAGTTGCGACCGGGCCGGAAGGCGCCGAGCACTCTGGGGGGACTGCCCCGGAAACGGGGAGGAAGGAGCGGGCCACGGCAGGTCAGTATGCCCCGAATCCCCCGGGCCGCACGCGACGTTCAATGGTGGGGACAGTGGGCTGCGACCCCGAAAGGGGAAGCCAATCCCTAAACCCCACCTCAGTAGGGATCGAGGGTTGCAACTCGCCCTCGTGAACGCGGAATCCCTAGTAACCGCCCGTTACCACCGGGCGGTGAATACGTCCCCGCTCCTTGCACACACTGCCCGTCGCTGCACCCGAGCTGGGACTGGGCGAGGGCCGGTCAAGTTGGCTGGTTCGAGCCCAGTCCTGGTGAGGGGGCAGAAGTCGTAACAAGGTGGCCGCACGGGAACGTGTGGCCGGATCACCTCCAGTACCGTATTCCCCTGCCTGGGATGTGCGGAGGCGGAGGAGTGGAAAGGGCTTGGCCCGTGGTTCTCTAACATTTTTTGAAAGATTAATTACCGCTTTTTTCTTCTAGTGGGCGTGAGGGCTGCTGTCTACTATGGCCCAGGTGATGTTAGGGTCGAGGAGGTTGAGAAGCCTAGGGCTGGTTTCGGCGAGGTTGTCGTCAGGAACTTTGTGACGTTGACTTGTGGGACTGATTTGAAGATGTTTCTGCGCGGCCATCCCTACGCCAAGCCGCCGATGGTTATGGGGCATGAGTTCGCCGGCGTGGTTGAGGAGGTGGGCGGCGGCGTTGACTGGGTTAACGTCGGCGACAGGGTTGTGGCCGTCAACTCAGCGCCCTGCGGCCACTGCATCTACTGCAGGCTGGGAAGGTTTAACCTCTGCGAAAACCTTGAGAAAGCCATAATAGGCTTCACAACAGACGGCGCGTACGCGGAGTACGTAAAGGTGCCGCCGCACATAGCTACCTTCAACCTCTACCGCATACCTGAACACCTGGAGCCTGAGGAGGCTGCTTTGCTGGAGCCCCTGGCATGCGTTGTGAGAGGGCGGCGTCTCATAGACATCGAGCTCGGCGACAAAGTCGTGGTCATCGGGGCAGGCCCCATAGGCTTGATGCATATGATGCTGGCCAAGCACTCGGGCGCGGGGAAGGTTGTGATGCTGGACGTAAGCATGCAGAGGCTTAGATATGCTGAGGAGCTTGGCGCGGACGTGGTTGTCAACACCGCTGAAGCGGACGCCGTGAAAAGGGTTCAGGAGGAGACAGATGGTTTGGGGGCTGATGTCGTGGTCGAGGCCGTAGGCCTCACGGAGACATGGGAGCTGTCGCAGAGACTTGTCAGGAAAGGCGGCACAATACTGCTTTTCGGCGGACCACCGCGCGGAAGCAAGGTGTCAGCGGACACATACACAATACATTATGGCGAAGTAAGGATACAGGGCTCCTTCCACCACACACCCCAAGACGTACTGAGAGCCATGAGGCTTATAGAGTCGAGGAAGCTTCCGCTGAGAAGGCTTGTAACAGCCCGTGCCAAGCTTGAGTCAATTGTAAAAGTATTCGAGGACCTGAAACAAGGTAAGGAGATAAAGGTTGCGATAACCTACTAGCCTTCAACAACTACTTTAACGCTTCTCGAAGCATCTCTCGCCGCTGCAAAAGCCTCACCCGCTTCGCCGAGCCTGAAACGATGCGTCACAAGCTCTTTCAAAGAAATCCTACCGCGGCTCATCATCTCCAGCACCTTCGTCGTCTCAGACTCGCTCGTGGAATAGCTTGTGACGATGCTTTTCTCATCTATGAAGAGCTGTGAGAAATCTATCTCGGTTTTTTCTCCGCGTTCAGGTGCCCCGAAGAGGCAGACTTTTCCGCCGCGGCGCACGGCCTCCAGTACGGTGTGTATTGGCTTTATCGCAGGTGTTGCGAGAACACCTACGTCGCATCCTCTCCCGTCGGTCAGCTTCCTGCAAACGCTGGAGAAGTCCTGCTCCAACGGGTTTACGGCCACATCGGCCCCAGCCTTCTCCGCAAACATGCGCCTGAACTGTGAAAGCTCCGCAACAGCAACCACGGAGGCCCCGAAGACCTTAAGCAGTTTCACAAATATCATTCCCGTTGGCCCGGCTCCGACCAGGGCCACGCTGTTACCTGGAGAGAACCCTACACGCCTTAAAGCCCTGAGGACGCAGGCCGCCGGCTCGATGAACGACGCCTCCAGCCAATCCAAACCATCCGGTAGCCTTAACACCCCGCCCCTCTCGACGTTAGCCCTCGGAACCCTGAAGTACTCTGCGAAACCACAGGGCTTTATCGTGTCCTTTAGAAATTCTGGACACATCGTGTGCGAGCCGTTCAGACAGTAGTAGCAGGCCCCGCACGATACACGGTGGTGTACGAAGACCCTGTCACCTTTTCTAAACCCCTCTGCACGCGATTCCTCGACCACTCCCACTACCTCATGGCCAAGCATCGGCGGCGTCAGAGGCCTTCCAAAAGCCTTTTCGAGGTCTGTTCCGTCAACGCCACAGGCCACCATCTTGACCAACAGCTCCCCATCACCGATCTCCGGCACATCGACCTCCCTGACCTCTACGCCCCCACCATCCCTAACGAATACAGCCTTCACATCACGTCAACAACTTGACGGCTGAAAAACATTACCTACCACCAGCCTATTCTGTCGAGGAGGCCTTTACGTCTGGCGTACCCTACCGCCTTGTTGAACACGTATAACCCTGCGGCCATCCAGACCGCCGAGACAGCGAGGGCCTGAAGCGGGTCACCGGAAAGCCTGAGACCAAACGCAGAACGCGCCGCATTCAACGCCTGGTTAACCGGTAGTAAAAACTCCAACGGAGCCAAGAGCTGGTTTAGAGAGGAGACGGGGAAGAGAACATCTCCGGCTAGGTAGAGGAATCCTAGGATGTAGTATGTTAGGCTCCAGTGGAGCTTGTTTGTCAGCAGGTTGATGGAGGGTAGCAGGTAGTAGAGGGCTGCAGCGCCCAAGTATACAGCCAGGATTGAAAGCACGAACTTTACCGCGTCTTTTAACATGAGTTGTACCGGTAGCCCCAGCCCGTATGTGAAGGCTGTGAAGGCGAAGATAGCTGAGGCGGCTGTAGCTATGACTGAGAGACCCAGCTCGGCCAAAAGCCTTCCAAAGAGATATGGCGTTAGAGAGGCCTTCGAAAGGTAGATGCTCTTCATCACGCCGTACCGTTCCCTGTCCTGTGAGACAATCTGCCCGCCTGTCTCCGCGGCGAAGATAAACGGTGTGAAAAATACCGTGCCTATGATTAGGTAGGCTAGGTATTCGAGGTCTATGGGGGCTTCGGCCAGCCTCATCCCTACAACGTAGAGAAGGGGGAAGAGCATGGTTGACGCCAGCGGCCTGACTATCTGTATGCCGATAAAGATGAACGGCTCGGTCCAGTTGCTGTCCACCTGCCACCCCACCCATGCCGATGCACGTACGGCCTTTAACACCCCCCTCAAATCCATCTTAGGCTCAGCCTCCCCTCACGCCTACCCAAGGTCTCCATGTAGTTTAAAGTCCTCCAAGCCAGCGGGATTAGAACGATGCTTAACACGGTCAGCACAGCTATGTGTAGTGTGAGGCTTTCAAGGGTTTCGCCGAGGATTATTGTCCTGCGGAGCCCGTCGATGCCGAAGGTCAGCGGTATGAGCGAGACGAGTAGCTGTAGCACCGTAGGGAAGGGCGAGTACCTGCCAACAGTGGGGAAGTAAAGGCCTGAAAGCAGGTAAACCGGCTCCGACAACACCTCATTAAGGTTGAGCGCTCCACGGCCGTAGAGCATGTAGAGCGAGGACATCAGCATCCCGAGGCCGTAGAGGGCGGTTAACGTCAGTGTGAAGACCAGAGAAAGCGCCAGCGGGTCGGCCACGTTTAGCTGTATGTTTAGGACGGTGAACGCTGTGAGGAGTATTATTGCGGCCCTTATGGATGTGTTGACTATGGAGCCCAGCGACATTCCCAGAAGTATGCTCATCCGTGATATTGGGGCTATTATGAAGAGGTCGAGGTTGCCGCTCTCCTTCTCCCAGTACAGCTGGCTGGCCATAAGCCAGAGTACGTTGTCCCAGAAAGCCATCATGGCGCCTCCCACGACCGCGAAGCCGGCTAGCTGCCCACTTCCGGACACGCGGTAGAGAGTTGCTGCGGCGAAGACAATAAGCAAAGGTATGACGGCCTCCGCTATAACCCACTCCGGCTCGTTGAACTGGCTTCTCACCCTAACGTAGGCCCTTGCATAGGCAGCCCTCAGGTTACGCATCAGAACCTGTCTCGATATCACCGCCGCCCACCAGCTTAACGTAGACATCCTCGAAACTGGGCATGGAGCGGACAACGCTCAAAATCTTCCCACCCATAGCGGTGATTTTATCCACGAACTCCGCGGTCTCACCCCAGTCATTCATGACAACCCGCATCCTAACAACACCTGTTGCAGGCTCATACGATTTGTAAACAGCTTCAAGCCTATCCATAACATCCTCCACCCTGTCAAACTTCGCCTCGATGACTGCGACGGTCTTCCCGCTCACAAGTCTCTTCAACTCCTCGGGCGTGCCCACCGCCAAAATTCTGCCGTGGTTGAGAACCGCGACCCTGTCGCACAGTTCCTCAACCTCAGCCATGTAATGCGAGGTCAGTATAACAGTTCTCCCACCATCACCCCTAACCCACTCCTTGACAAGCCTCCGAATACGTCTCGCAGAAACAACGTCAAGCCCTATCGTGGGCTCGTCCAGGAAGAGGACCTGAGGCTCGTTTATCAGCCCGCGCGCAAGGTTCAGTCTCTGCCTATATCCCGTGGAGAGGTTTCGCAGCTTCTCGTCCGCAACATCTCTTAACCCGACAGCGTCCAAAAGCTCATCAATCCTCCGCCTAGCCGTCCGGCCATCAATTCCGTAGAGCTGTGAATAGAACCAGAGGTTTTCGCGGGCAGTTATCAAGCCATAGCCCGGGGTGTCGCCGCCCGAAACCAGGTTAATTAATGGACGGATACGGCCGGCCTCTTTCTCGACATCATATCCGAGCACATAGGCCTTACCAGAGGTGGGTAGCAGCAGGGTCGTCAGAATTTTTACCAGCGTCGTCTTGCCGGCTCCATTCGGCCCCAAAAGGCCGAACACCTCCCCGGACCCGACCTTAAGGTTGACGTCCTCCAAAGCCTTGACTACTGAATGCCTGTTTTTGAAAACCCTCCCTAACCCAACGGTCTCGACTGCATGTGTTGACCGCATCCCGTCTCAAAGGCCGTAAACTCTGCATTTAAACTAGCAGCAAGGTATAAAGGCTCGAGGGGGTGCGAAGCACGCCATGGTGTGTAGAAAAGTATTTTCTTTTGCCAGCTCACATTCTAGCAACGGGTTGTTGGATGTCTCCAAGGTTTTTTAACGACTGTCTAGTGGCTTCCCGTAAGGTGAGGAGACATCACGGTTAAGGGTAAGATTATCTGGGTTGCAGGCCCCGCCGTTAAAGCTGACGGCATGATGGGTGCCAAGATGTATGAAACCGTCTATGTCGGCGATGAGAGGCTTATCGGTGAGATAATCAAGCTGACCGGCGATGTAGCCTTCATACAGGTTTACGAGAACACCAGCGGGTTGAAGCCCGGTGAACCTGTTGAAGCAACAGGTAGTCCGTTATCTGTTTCGCTGGGTCCAGGCATGCTGGGCAGCATCTACGACGGTGTGCAGAGGCCCCTAGATGTTTTAGGCCGTGTTGCGGGCGGATTCATCAAGAGAGGCGTCAAGGCAGACCCGCTCCCCCTCAACAAGAAATGGCTGTTCAAACCCTTGGTTAAGAAGGGAGACGAGGTTGGGCCGGGGGACATAATAGGTGAGGTGCCTGAAACACCTCTGGTCACGTCGAAGATAATGCTGCCGCCTGACGCAAAGCCTGGAAAGCTCTCATACATCGCACCGGAGTCAGAGTACACAGTCGAGGAAGTTATAGCAGAGGTCGAGACCAAAGACGGCACACAGAAGATAAAACTCTACCATAGATGGCCCGTCAGGAAGGCGCGCCCATTCAAGCAACGCCTCGACCCCGAAGTACCAACAATAACAGGGCAACGCGTCCTCGACACATTCTTCCCACTCTCAAAAGGCGGGACAGCATGCATACCGGGAGCATTTGGGACCGGGAAGACGGTGACCCTTCACCAGCTAGCCAAGTGGAGTGACACGCGTGTTATTTTCCATGTTGGCTGTGGTGAGAGAGGTAATGAGGAGTCTGAGGTTTTGACGGAGTTCCCGCATCTGAAGGACCCCGCGACGGGTAGGCCCTTGATGGAGAGGACGGTTTTGATAGCGAACACTAGTAATATGCCTGTGGCGGCTAGGGAGGCCAGCATCTACACGGGGGTGACGATGGCGGAGTATTTCAGGGACATGGGGTATGATGTTCTGCTTGTAGCGGACTCGACGAGCCGTTGGGCTGAGGCCCTCCGTGAGATAAGTGGGAGGCTTGAGGAGATGCCGGCGGAGGAGGGCTATCCCAGCTACCTGGCCAGTAGGCTTGCGGAGTTCTATGAGAGGGCTGGAAGGGTTGTGACGCTCGGAAACCCATCACGTATAGGAAGCGTCTCCCTCGTGGGCGCCGTCAGCCCACCGGGCGGCGACTTCACAGAGCCCGTCACAACACACACCATGCGCTTCATAAGGACGTTCTGGGCCCTTGACGCAAACCTCGCCTACACACGGCACTACCCCGCGATAAACTGGATTACGTCCTACTCAGCCTACGTGGAGACCGTTAGGAAGTGGTGGGCGGAGAACATATCGGTGGACTGGTATGAGCTGAGGTATCAGGCGTACAGGCTGCTGCAGCGGGAGGCAGACCTCCTTGAGATCGTACGTCTCCTCGGGCCTGAGGCCATCCCCGACGAGGAGAAACTCGTCCTCGATGTAGCTCGTATGATTAGGGAGGGGTTCCTGCAGCAAAGCGCCTACGACGAGGTTGACGCCTACTGCCCGCCGAAAAAACAGGTTATGCTACTCAACCTGTTCGTCAAATTCCACAGACTCGCGGAAGAGGCACTCAGGAGAGGTGTGGCGCTAAAAGAGATTAGAAGCATGGCCATAATTCCCAGGCTTATCAGGGCGAAGTATGAGATACCGAACGACAGGCTGGAGCTTATAGAGCAGCTGGAGAGGTCTATGGAGGAGGCTTTCGCAGGCCTTAAGGCTGAGGAGAGGCTTGAGGTGAGGGGCTAGATGGTCTCGGTCAAGGCTGGGCTCGAGTATCTCTCGATACAGGAGATCAAGGGCCCCCTCATGGTTGTTGGAGGGGTCACAGACGTTACCTACGACGAGCTCGTGGAGATCGAGACGGCTGACGGCGAGAGACGTCTTGGGAGAGTTATTGAGGTTGGGTTGGGCAGGGCTGTTGTCCAGGTCTTTGAGGGGACGCAGGGCCTGTCTATAGAGGGTACGAAGGCGCGGTTCCTCGGCAGAACACTTGAGATACCTGTTTCGACCGAGATGCTTGGCCGGATATTCGACGGGCTTGGAAGACCTCTGGACGGACTGCCCGAGCCTGTTGCGGAAGAGGTCCGGGACGTAAACGGCGAGCCGATCAACCCCGAGAGGAGAGAGTACCCATCCGACTTTATTCAGACCGGTGTCTCAGCCATCGACGGCATGAACAGCCTCGTCAGGGGGCAGAAGCTCCCAATATTCTCCGGTGCCGGGCTGCCGCACAACGTGCTCGCGGCCCAGATAGCCCGTCAGGCAACTGTGCCGGGGAAGGAGGAGGAGTTCGCGGTAATTTTCGCCGCGGTAGGTGCCCAAAACGACGAGGCCAGGTTCTTCAGGAGAAGCCTGGAGGAGAGCGGCGCCATAAGCCGCAGCGCACTTTTCCTAAACCTTGCAGACGACCCCGCCATCGAGAGAATAGTTACCCCGAGAATAGCCCTCACATTAGCCGAGTACCTAGCCTTCAAACAAGGCTACCACGTCCTCGTAATCATCACAGACATAACCAACTACTGCTTCTCCGGAGATACCGAAGTTATATTCGGAGATGGCACAGTCAAGGAAATAGGGAAGTTCGTCGAGGAGGTGAACGCTCTGACCACCAACCGCCGCCGTCCTCTTTACATGATAATCGAGCAAGGCAAAGGGTCGGCCCTCGTGAGCTCGGTCAACTCCGGAGAGCTGACACACGGCTCAGTCCTTTCATGGGAGGATTTCAAACTGAAAGAGTGCAGGATCCAGGCCGTTGAGAAGATTGTTGCGCCCAGAAAGCTCTTGCTTATCCGGACCAGGTCAGGGGCCGAGCTCAAGGTCACACCGGACCAAAAGCTCTTAGTCGACACCCTCTCAGGACCGAAACTCGTCCCAGCGCAGGAGATCAGACCAGGCGATGAATTGTATTCAATCGAGAAGCTCGACGTCAAAACCGAGCGGATAGCTCTGCTCAACCTCCTCGCCGAAAGGGAGCCGGAGCGCTTCTTCGTCCACACGAAGGACGACAGCATCGAGCGGGCCCTCGCCGAGAAGTACGGAAGCGTCTCAGAGGCATGCAGGAAGCTCGGCCTGAGTTACGTGCGGATTACGGACTCCCGCGCTAAGAGGAGGTACCGGCTCGACGAGTTCCTCAAAGCCGTCGACGATTTGGGATGGAGCGTCGAGAAGGCCACCTCGCTTATTGACTACCTAACCGCCGATGGGAAGCAGAGGGTAAGGCTGAAAGAGAATTACGTCACGCCAGACCTCACACGCCTCCTCGGTATGGTCCTCTCCGACGGGACGGTCTACGAGTCTAACGAGCAGGGCATGTATTACGTAAGCTTCGGCAACAGAGCGACGGAGCTCGTCGAGACCTTCATTCAGTTGTTCAAGCGAGTCTTCGACGGGCCTGAGCCTCAGGTGCACACCAACCAGGACGGCGTCACCATAGCTAGGTTCAACAGCCTCATAGCTGCGAGGGTGCTGTCTAATCTGGCCGAGCTCGGAACGCCGAAGGAGCTGACGAGGCTGCTGAGGTTGGGGGAGGACCACGCGGCCGCCTTCATCGCCGGCTACGTCGACGGCGACGGCTCGGTGCTGCGTAACGGCAGGAAGGTCCACATAACGACAATCAGCAGGCTGAGGGCCAGCAGGGTCCAGCTGCTGCTGAAGAGGCTGGGCATACCGAGCGTGATCCAGAAGAGGGGCTCGGGAAGTGCCTTCAGCGGCTCGGAGATATACGATGTGGTGGTACAGGGGCCGAGCAGCACCTCGAGGTTTTGGAGATTCGTGAGACCAGACCATCCTGCGAAGCGCATAGCTCGACTGCCTGAGAAGGGTAGGACACAGGTCAAGGCAGAGAGGTTCTACCTGAGCCCGAGGGTGACTGGGCTGCTGCTGAGGAGGTTAAGGGCACGGTACGGCCTAAGCCAGAGGGAGCTCGGACCGAGCAGCACCGTCTCGCAGGTGGAGGGCTTCACCAGAAGGATCTCGAGGAGCGTACTGTCGAGTTGGCTCCAGTCCGTTGAGGGTAAGATCAGGCCAGGCGATCCCGACTTCATAGCGCTCCGCATGCTTGCCGGCGGGAACTACGTGTTGGACGGGGTGGTGGAGGTGCGGGAGGTGGAGTCGGACGGGGCTTACGTCTACGACCTCACCGTCGAGGGAACCCACAAGCTAACCGTCGCCAACGGGATAATAGCCTCGAACTGTGAGGCCCTCCGGGAGGTAAGTGCGGCCCGTGAGGAGGTCCCGGGTAGGAAGGGTTATCCCGGCTACATGTACACGGACCTTGCGTCCATCTATGAGCGCGCGGGCCGTATTAAGGGGCTTAAGGGTAGCTTGACCCAGATGCCTATACTGAGCATGCCGAGCGACGACATTACCCACCCCATCCCAGACCTCACGGGGTACATAACTGAGGGGCAGATTGTCCTTTCCCGCGACCTTTACAGAAAGGGCATCTACCCGCCTGTCAACGTCTTGATGAGCCTGAGCAGGCTTATGGGGCCCGGCATTATCTCGCAGAAGAGAACAAGAGCAGACCACGGAGATGTCAGCAACCAGCTCTACGCCGCCTACGCCAGAGCTGTCCAGCTCCGCTCCCTCGCCGAGATAGTCGGTAAGGCGGGGCTCTCCGAGACAGACCTCAAATACCTAGAGTTCGGCGACCTCTTTGAGCAGAGGTTTCTGAAGCAGTCCTACACGGAGAACAGGACGCTTGACCAGACGCTCGAAATAGCCTGGGACATACTTTCAACACTTCCAGAGGCAGAGCTTACCAAAATAAAGGAAGAACATATCAGGAAACATTACCGTAGGAGAGGCTGAGCAAAGATACTTGCCAGCAGACGGCGTTGGCTGATGTTAGCATGGCTTTTCGCAGACAGGGTGGTTTACAGCCTTAACTGGCTAGCTGTTGCGCCCGCCCAGCCCGCCATCGCCTCCGAGCTACGTCTCAACATAACCTCGTTAGGGCTGCTCGGAACCGTCTTCCTCATAGGCATAGGCTCATTCCAACTGCCTGCAGGGATTACAGCGACCCGGCTGGGGGCCCGTAACACCGCGCTGGTAGGTCTGGGGGCCTCATCCCTCTTCGCCGGGCTTTCAGGGCTGGCCCCAACATTTGAGATACTTGTAGCTTTCAGGCTTCTGACAGGAATTTCCATGGCCTTCTTCTTCGGACCGGGTATAGCTTTCTTCACACCTCTCTTCCCAGCCAGAGAACGCGGCACAGCCCTCGGCATCTACAACGCAGGCTTCCACGCAGGTACGTTGGTGGCATTAGGAGTGTGGCCGGCCGTGGTCGCAGCCACCGGCTGGAGGATGGCTTTGCTTCTTCCGGGGGTGGCGGGGGTGATTCTAACCCTCATCACCGCATATCTCACACGCGGCATAGGTTCGTCGAAGGGGGATGTAGGCTTCGGGCTGCGTGGTCTCCGCAACAGGACCGTATGGCTGGCAGCGGTGGTTTTGACGCTTTCAGGTGGCTCGTGGTACCCTCTCACACAGTTCGGGATACTTTACCTACACGACGATGTTGGAATTGACATCCAGTCGGCTGGTCTCTTGATGTCTCTGGTGAGCCTCACCAGCATGTTGGCTGGACCTTTCTCAGGCAGGCTATTTGACCACTTTTCCTCCAAGAAAAAACTCTTCATGTACGTAAACCTTGGGATAGCGGTCTGCCTAACCATGTTCACTTTTCACAACCCGGTCGTGGCGGCCGTCAACCTATTGCTGCTGGGCTTTTTCTACGTCTCCTCATACAACATAGCCTACATCATCCCCACATACAGCCTGAGCCAGGAGCAGCTACCCATGGCTGTCTCCATCATAAACGGGACTCAGTTGGTCGCCGCAGCCAGCCTCCCCTCCCTTTTCGCAGTCTCGGTCAGCAGCCTCGGATACGGTTTTTCATGGATGCTTCTGTCCGGTCTGGCCGCGCTTTCGCTGCTCTTTGTCAGGCTGATGAGGTTTCCTTAACCACTTGTAAGTGGTTAAACCTTAAATAACAAACTGCCCCAGAAGACACATGGACGTCTATCAAGCAGCTGAGACAATAATGGAGAACGCCCTGGTTTCATATCTGAGCGTCGTCACACCTTCGGGCGATGTTTTGACAAGCCCGATGCTACCCCTCTACAGCCGGGAAAGGAAGAGGCTTTACATGACTTCAAGCATCCTCTTCAGCAAAAAGATTGACTATATCAGGAAAAACCCGAGGGTGGGCGTTCTCTTCAGCGGCAGCCAGTACATCAAAGCCCCTTTCTACGCGGCGGTACACGTTAAGGGTGATGCAAAGGTTTACGAGGAAGACCTTCACAACGGCTGGATGTGGCTTGTCGACCTCTGGCGTAGGAAGGAGCCCTACATAGATGCTTTTCTGAAGCAGAGGGTTGCGCTCCCACTTTTCTGGGAGAGGGCCGTGATCGAGATTACGCCGCGCGAGATACTGCTCTGGGAGAATGGGGATGTGCAGAGGGAGCCGTGGAGGTGGAGGGCTTGACGGAGCAGGTTAATGTTGAGGAGTTTTCAGACGCGGCCGCAACATTCCTAGACGACGACGGCTACCCCCTAAGCTATCCAACAGTCGTAAAGCCTGCGGAAGGCGGCTTTATCGTTGAAAAGCCCCCCTACATAAGCCCGAAGAAGAAGCTTACTGTGACGTTAAACCATATAACTCCTTTACCAACCGGAGGCTACACGGACAGACGCTACGTTATGATGAGGGGAGAGGCTGAGGTGCGCGGCGGCACCATATTCTTCAAGCCAGTTAAGCTCTATGGATGGGATGAGAAGAAAAAGCCCTTCTTCCAGTACTGTGAGGAGAGGGTTCCGCAGGCCAAGCGCTACACCTCGGCCCTCAGCCAGCTGCTTGGAAGGCTTGTTAAACCACGGCTTCCGACGCTCCAGCTGCTTTTCAGAGCCACGAGGTTCCCGTTCCTAATAGCCACCGCCGCACCCGTGTTGGTGGGTACGGGTGTAGCCGCCTACAAGGGCTTTTTCGACCCACTGCTTTTCGCCCTGACCCTGGTGGGTGCCAGCCTGATTCATCTGGCGCTCAACATGACGAACGACTACTTCGACACCAAGCTCGGGGCGGACGAGGTGAACATTACGCCAACACCGTTCAGCGGCGGCTCACGCGTCATTCAATACGGGCTGCTAACACCACGCCAAACAATAGGCATGGCCGCCCTCTTCTATGGCATAGGGGTAGTCATCGGACTCTACCTCGCGGTGTTGAGAGGGTTCATACCCATAATGGCCCTCACAGCCTTAGGTGTTTTCATAAGCGTGGCGTACACGGCGCCGCCGTTTAAGCTGGCCTACCGCGGACTCGGCGAGCTGGCGGTCGGAGTTGGCTTCGGCCCCGTCATAGTGCTGGGAAGCCACTATGTTCAGGCACAGGCTTTCAGCCTCGAGGCCGTCCTCGCCTCTATACCCGTCGGGATACTGATAGCGCTCATCCTATACATAAACGAAATTCCCGACTCACCTTATGACATGGCGGCGGGTAAAAGGACGCTGGTCACGCGGCTGACGAAGGAGCAGGTGTTAACTCTTTACAGGCTTCTTCTGGCCGCCACATATTTCATGGTAGTTCTCCCGGTGGTTATCGGTTTCGCACCGCCAACCGCCTTACTCGCACTACTGACCATACCCCTCGCAGTCAAAACCGTCAGGTCGGTTCGAGAGACCTTTGGAAGCCCTTACTTAATGATACCCGCGTTGGCCGCCAACATACAGGTTGCAACAAGAACAGCTTTACTGCATGCGGCCGGCTTTTTCGCCTGGGCGGCAATAAATTACCTTCTCAACATATAGCTTTATTATGCCTTTTTCATAGGTTGGTTGAAATGGTTAGACGTCGTGCTGCAGGTAAGCCCGCATACGTGGGAAGTTTAGCGGGCAAGGATTTCCTCAACACAAACGACTACAGCCAAGACGACATAGCGAAAATCCTGAAAGCTGCGAGGGATTTGCGTGAAAAGTTCAGGGCGAAGAGGCCCACGGAGTACCTGAAGGGCCAGACATTGTTTATGCTTTTCTACAACAGGTCGCTTAGGACGCGTAACAGCTTCGAGGCAGGCATATACCAGCTCGGAGGCCACGCCCACTTCCTCAGCCCCTCGGATGTCTACACCCCAACCCTCCCCGAAGACATGATACCCTACCAGACCGAGTCCATCGCGGACGTGGCAAGGGTTCTCAGCACCTATGGGGACGCGATAGCCGTCAGAATCTACGGCGACGCGGCGAAGTGGCATATCGGCCGAGGACACAGGGTTATGGAGGAGTTCGCCAAATGGGCGAGCATACCCGTCCTCAACATGGAGGACGACATATACCACCCGTTCCAGGCCCTAGCCGATATGATGGCGATCACCGATGTAGCGCCGAAGCCCCGTGGGAAAAAATTTGTCGTATCCTATGCATACTCGGGTGGTTTGAAGCCCCTCGCGGTGCCGCAGAGCTGCATACTCATCGGCACACAGTTCGGTATGGATGTTGTCCTAGCCCACCCGCCAGGCTTTGAGCTAGAGGACCATGTCATAGAAGCTTGTAAGAAAAACGTTGAACAGTACGGAGGCTCTTTCAGCATAACATATGACATGAGGGAGGCTTTCGAGGGGGCTGACTTCGTGTATCCAAAGGCTTGGTCGCCGAAAAAATTCTTCCCACCCTACAACAGCGCCGTCGACAAAGAGGGGGCGACAAAGTATCAAGACGGCTTCAAGAACTGGATATGCACCCCTGAGCTGATGGACCTGACGAATAAGGGAAAGTACATGCACTGCGGCCCGGCGGACAGGGGGCAGGAGGTAGTGGACGAAGTGATAGACAGCCCCAGCTACAGCCTCTACTTCCAGCAGGCCGAAAACAGGCTCCACGTCCAGAAAGCCGTCATGTCGATGGTCATGGGAAGGAAGAGATGAAGGTAGCCGAAGACATACTCGACACAATAGGTAACACACCCCTGCTCAAGCTCAGCAAAATATCTCGGGAGGCGGGGATTTCAGCCGAGATATACGCCAAGCTCGAGTTCTACAACCCTTCAGGAAGCCTCAAGGACCGCATATACCGTGAGATGATACAGGCGGCAATAAACAGGGGAGAGCTGAGGCCAGGCATGGAGATACTGGAGGTCTCGACGGGTAACGCAGGCATCGCATGCTCCTTTGTCGGCACACATCTAGGCTACAAGGTCACGATAGTTATGCCGGAGGGTATGAGTGAGGAGAGGAAACAGTTGATTAGGGCTTTCGGCGGTGAGCTGGTGTTTACGCCTGGGGCGGAGAGCGACGTAGACCTAAGCCTGGAGAAAGCCCATTCCATGCTTAACGCGAACCCCGGGAAATACTGGATGCCGAACCAGTTCACAAACCCTGACAACGTGCAGGCACACTTCAAGACAACAGGGCCCGAGATATGGGAGCAGACAAAGGGAGAGGTTGACTGTTTCGTGATGTCGCAGGGCTCCGGGGGTACGGTGACAGGGGTCGGAAGATATCTGAGGACAAAGTCGGAGAAAATCAGGCTTTACACGGTTGAGCCCAGCGAGGCCCCGATCATAGCTGAGGGTAGGTGGGGAACTCACAGGATTGAAGGTATCGGGGACGGCTTCATACCGCGCAACCTCGACATAAGCATTCTCGACGGCGTCGTCACAGTCTCCTCGGACGAGGCGATTGAGATGACACGTAAGCTAGCTAGGTTGGAGGGGGTTTTCGCGGGAATCTCCTCGGGCTGCAACGTAGCCGCCGCCATAAAGGTGGCGAGGAAACACCCGGAGCTTAGGAAAATCGTCACCCTGATATGTGACTCTGGAAACCGGTACCTCTCGACAGAGGCTTACGGTGCAGGGAAGAAGGCTGTGAAAATCCCGGAGAGGGAGCACCCCCTCGACGAATACACCAGGAAGCAGAGAGAGCTCTATGCGTCGCGTCTGGAGGTATTACGTTAAAAAACATTGCAGAACCCGCTACAGCTAGATTTTTAAGCGAAAAGTAGTACGCGTATACGTGGACGATGGAGTACTGTACGATAACATATTGGGTGGGAGGGTCTTCTACCTCTCAGCCAAAACCTTCGGCGAGATGGTCAGGCTTCTCGGGGAGAGTATATCTCCCCCGGCCGCTCAGGCACTTCTATGGAACCTAGGCTACCGCTACGGCGTTGCCCTCGGAAAGAAAGCCGTTCAAGCAACAGCAAACACCGAGGAGGCGGTTAAAATGCTCTCATACGCCGCGTTCAGGTCCGGATGGGGCCGGAACAACGTAACCAACAGGCTACAACAGGACAACGTTGTGGAGGTTGTTGTTGAAAACTGTGTTTTCTGCCACGGGCAGGCAAACCTTCAAAGCCCCACATGCTACTTCTTAGCAGGCGTACTTGGAGGCATAGCGGAGGCCGTATACGGGAAGAGGTTTGAGTCGCGGGAGACCGAGTGCAGAGCAGTCAGAGGCTCTGTGTGCAGGTTTGTGTTGAGGCCTCTGTGAAAATGTTTGTAGAAAAGCTTGTATGCAGCAGATGCGAAACCAGCTACAGGCCCGAGGA